>OFHO01000470.1_pt1 | contig 37413 bp, 30 predicted proteins | sample 1521531 | NCBI WGS metagenome assembly OFHO01 (sample SAMEA3504124, study PRJEB24116) | mouse gut metagenome | biome: mouse gut; feature: mouse-associated habitat; material: faeces | place: Denmark | collected 2011
GGAGGGCGGCAGCGGAAAGGGTACGGGAGCATTTTATGTACGAGCAGTTCCGCGGCAATATCAGGGCGCTTTTGCTGGGGGACTGCACGGAAACCGTCTGAGAGCCTTATGCCGGGCGCAGGGAGGGCGTTCCGGCCTTTGTGAGACTGCCGCGATGTTTCTGCAGATATGGTGCATGGCTTATGGCATGCGGGAACAATGGCATGGGGAACCGGCAGAAGCAGGGGGATGACAGTATGGCAGGAAAAATTATTATAAACGGACGTTTTCTCACACGCAGGATTACGGGAGTGGAGCGGTATGCCGGGGAAATCCTGGGAGAGCTGGACAAGCTGGTTACACCGGGAACATACATGCTTGCCGTGCCTTGCTATGCGGAGAATGTGCCGCGATACGGAAATATCGAAACTGTCAGGGTGGGGCGCCTGGGGGGAATCGCCTGGGAGCAGGTGTCGCTGCCCCGCTATGTGGCGGGCCGGAAAGGAATGCTGTTAAATTTGTGCAATACGGCGCCTTTCCGGGATCCCGGGATCGTATGTGTGCATGACATGAAGGTGAGGGCAAAACCGGAATTTTTCGGCTGGAAGTTCCGGATCTGGTACCTTTTTCTGTTCCGGAATATATTCTGCCGTGCCAGGGCCGTGCTTACCGTTTCGGAATTTTCCAGGTCGGAGATCCTGAAATACTATCCCCATATCAGGGCAAAGACCTATGTCATTCCCAACGGATGGCAGCATTATCAGCGGATCGGCCATGATGAGAAGTGCCTGGCAAGGTATGGCCTGGAACCGGGAAATTACTATTTTTCCATGGGGAGCCTGGAGAAAAACAAGAATTTCCGCTGGGTTCTGGAAGTGGCCTGCAGAAACCGGAAAGAGATTTTTGCGGTAGCCGGCGGGGCAAACGGGAGTGTGTTTTCCCGGCAGTATAAAACGGAGGTTCCGCCGAATGTGAGATTTCTGGGATATGTGTCAGATGGGGAGGCAAAGACACTGATGAGGGACTGTAAGGGATTCCTGTTTCCCACCATATATGAGGGATTTGGGATTCCGCCGCTGGAAGCCATGAGCGCCGGGGCGGAAGCAGTGGTTTCCGATACGGAAGTGATGCATGAAATCTACGGGGACGCTGCCCATTATATCGACCCCATGGATTATGAGGCTGATTTGAGTAAAATCATGACAGAGATTTCTCCGGAAAAGAAAAAAGAGGTTCTGGATAAATATTCCTGGAAGAAGAGCGCAAAGCTGCTAAAAAAGGTATGTGAGATCTGTAATGGATGAATGCCGGACAGGGAGTGTTTATCATGCGGCGCAGCCGGGGAAAAGGAGGCAGGACAGGAATGAATTTTTGGAATGGTGCTGCAGACTTGAAAGTAATGATATTGGGCAGTGTTGTGATTTCGCTGTTCGCCATATATGTATGCATGAAAATTTACTGCAGGAAATACTTATTTTCCGTATTTAACATTGGGATATTCACGGAAATATTCATGGTGTTTATCATTCCGTTTATGTACGAGGATAAGGCATGGCTGGCTTTTGGAAAAGACAGCGCAGAACCTTTCTATACTTTTTTGAACCAGAACCTTGAAATAAATCTCACAGGCATGATTATTTTCTATCTGGTTCTGATTGTTTCGGAGTTTCGGTTTGTCCCCCGAAAATCAATAGTTTGCGGAGTCATTGGCAGAAGCGTTGATACCAGGGTGATTTGGGCCGTGTTTTATACGGCGATAATAGGATGGTATCTTATCGTCTTTCTTTATAACGGCACATTGCCGCTGCTAAATGGAGAAAGGGATTTCTATAAAAAATCCCGGATTGCAAATGTTCTGTATATTCTTTTTAACAGTTCCATTCCGCTGCTCACGGTTTATTTTGGATTTTTGTCATTGAAAGCCGGCAATGTCAAAAATATTTTCTGTTTTCTGATGGGTGCTTCTGCCTGTCTGTTTTCCGGAAACAGGAGCGATTTGCTTCTAAAAATAGTGTTTCCGCTGATGTTGATTGTTCTATATAAGCATGGAAAAAACAGAATAAACAGTACGGTAAAAATCTGTGCCGGAATCGGTTTCATCCTGATAGCCGGGCTGGGAATCAGTTTACTGCGAAGCCGCGGCAATACCGGACCGGGCGCAATGCTGCAGGAATTTATTTATGGAAATACTTTCTGTGACTTCAGGGATGGCGCGTTTGTTTTATACGGGTATCACAATCAGTTTGATGATTTTTTGTATGGGAAAACATATATTGCGGGACTGATTTCCTTTATCCCTTCGTTTCTTTCGGAGTTCAAGCAGACTTGGGGCTGGGGCTATTTTTCTACCGATACCTTGTTAAATATGCCAAACCATTACGGGCTCAGGGGAGGTACCTACTGTGAGCCTTATCTGAATTTTGGGTATGTGGGCATCATCATCTGCGCGGTGGTGCAGGCACGCTGGCTGGCGTACAAGGAAGGAGTATTTGACAAGTATCTGAGGGGAGAAATCAGTGACTTCGGAAAAAAATATCTGATTATCAGTCTGGCCCAGCCTGTTTTCCAGTTTGTGGTCAGCTCAAACGGTTTGAGGACATTTTATATTAATTTCCTGGTCCTGGCAGGTGCTGCAGTATTGCTGAAGGGCCTGATATGGCTTTCCAATAAACAGAAGTCGGAAGGATAGCAGGAGTGTTGTGGAGCAGGAATGAACTGCTGAAGACAAAAAAGCCTGATATTGCATACACGGGGATCATCGGGAGACGGGAGATTTGTATTAAAAATAATTCAGCTGAAAATGCAATTGTGAAAGATATCACAATAGGCAATTTTACCTCACAGTAAACCGGTTCCGGAATCGCGAACCTATGGACCGGAGTTCACTGCCGGGGATGACAAGAATGTAACAGAACATTAGGGAGGCGGGGCAGGAATGCGTATTCTGATGATCAATGAGTTATCCGTCAAGGGCGGAACGGAGGTTCAGACACACAGGGAGAAGGCGTACTTTCGGGAGAAGGGTCATGAGGTATTTTTGCTGACTTTTGATGAATCGCTTCCGGTGAAGCTGACGGGAAATGAAGTAAATTACCCAAATCAGTTCCGTTTCGCATCTGGGATATACCATAAATTTTTTATCGATAAACAGAATGTCGGGAGACTGAGGGAGATCATAGACGGGCTGGGGCCGGACGTGATTCACATCAATAATGTATGGAAAGCGGCGCTGGATGTGATGGAAGCGGTGGGGAAATATCCGGTGGTCCAGACCATAAGGGATTATGGGGCAGTCTGTCCTAAAGCAACCTGTGTCCATGAGGATGGTATGGTCTGCCGGGGATATGAAAATGAGGACTGCAGAGACTGTATCAGAAAATCCGTCCGGCTGAGACTGAAATACAGAAGTCTGCGGAAATTCAACCAAGCCAGGAAAAAGGCTGTGGACTATTTTGTCTCGCCCAGCCAGGCCCTGGCGGACATGTGTTCCCGGAATCTGCTGCCCACAGCCTGCCTGAACAATCCCTTTGATTTCTCAAAAATCAAAAACAGCGGGAAAGTCCCGGGCGCCCGGAAGGTGTTTTTATATTACGGCATGATTGCGCCGAAAAAGGGAGTGGACCGTTTTCTGGAGGTTCTCAGGGGATACCGTTCCGCTGATATGGAAGTCTGGTTTGCGGGGGAAATCGAAAAGGGATACGGGACAGCGTTTTTGAACCAGGCGGCAGAGATTCCCTTTGTCAGCTATCTGGGGGTGAAATCCTTTGACGAAATTATGGAGCTGTATCCCCGGGTTTACTGCGTGGTGGTTCCCTCCTACTGGATTGAAAATTATCCCAACACGGCGCTGGAGGCCGTGGCCAATAAAACCATTGTAATCGGAAGCGGCCGGGGCGGAATTCCGGAAATTATCAGGGATGAAAGGCTTCTGTTTGATATCCTGGATCTGGACAGTTTCCGGAAATGCCTGGATTATGTGCTGCAGATGGGCAAGGAGGAATACGGAATCATAACGGAACAAATGTTTGAATATCTGCAAATGCATAATACCCAGGAACGGTATTATGAACGTCTCCTGGAAATTTACCGGACCATTGGAAGCGGTCCGGACAGGGGGAGCCGGAACGGCGGACGGATACCGGCGCATGGGGAGGCCCGGGAAGGGGGCATTCCGGCGGAAAAGAATATGTCCGGCAGTACACAAAAATCAGAACAGGAGCGGTGACATGGGGAAGACTGACGTAAAACTGGAAGGAAAGACAATACTAATCACAGGCATTGCAGGATTTATCGGAAGCAGCCTGGCAAGAAAGCTGTATGATATCCATGATACCATAAAAATCGTGGGTGTGGATAATATGAATGATTATTATGATGTGTCGCTGAAGGCGCACAGGCTGGGCTGGCTGGAGAAGGAACCGGGATTTGTGTTTGTAAAGGGCGATATTGGGGATAAGGGGGTGGTGTTCCGGATTTTTGAAAAGTACCGTCCCCAGATTGTGGTAAACCTGGCCGCCCAGGCGGGAGTGCGTTATTCCATTGTGAATCCGGACGCATACATAGAGGCCAATATTGTGGGTTTTTTCAATATTCTGGAAGCCTGCCGGAGATATCCGGCAGAACATCTGGTGTTTGCCAGCTCCTCCAGTGTGTATGGCTCCAACAGGAAGATGCCTTACAGCACGGAGGATAAGACAGACAGTCCGGTGAGCCTGTATGCGGCCACAAAAAAGGCGGATGAACTGCTGGCCCATGCCTATTCCGGACTATACGGCATACCGTGCACCGGACTTCGTTTTTTCACGGTATACGGACCCGCGGGACGGCCGGACATGGCATATTTCGGTTTTACGGACAAACTGAAAAAGGGAGAGAAAATCCGTATTTTCAACTACGGAAACTGCAGGCGGGACTTTACCTATATAGATGATATTGTGGATGGGGTGATTCGTGTGATGGGAAAGGCCCCGGTAAAAACCGCAGATGAAGGAGGTGTGGCAGACCCGCCTTATGCGGTGTACAATATCGGCAACAGCCCTCCGGAAAACCTGCTGGAATTTGTGGAAATACTGCAGCAGGAGCTGATACGTGCGGGGGTGCTTCCCGAAGATTTTGACTTTGAGGCCTGTAAGGAACTTGTTCCCATGCAGCCCGGGGATGTGGAGATTACCTATGCCGACACCGGCGCCCTGGAGAAAGATTTCGGATTCGCCCCCGGCACACCCCTGCGGGAGGGGCTGAGAAAGTTTGCGGAGTGGTATAAGAGGTTTTATGCATGAAGACAGTGTTGTTCGATTTGTTTGAAGCCCAGCCTGCCGGAACCTCAAAGTTTCATGGGGGCGGGGAGTATATCAAAACGGTATATCAATATCTGGCCGGTCATCTCCCGGATGAGTGCAGTCTGATTGTATTTTACAATGACAGAAGTTTTCTGGACCCATGGATTCTGGATTCGTTTGCGGATCACAGGATAAAGGCGGAGGTCATACACCGGCGTGAGGAGGTCAGGTATCTTTTTGACAGGCACAAAATAGACAGTTTCTATTCCGGGCTGCCATATTTTTATAAAAAGGCATGGATACCGGAGACGGTGCGGGTTTGCGGGACAATACACGGTCTGAGGGGAGTGGAGCTGCCCTGCGACCGGTATGCGTACAAATATGCGTCGGGCAGGGAGAGCCGGGTACAGCGGCTGCGGTTTCTTCTGAGGGGAAAAATCAAAGAGAAAAAAATCAGGCAGTTTCGGGACTGCATGGAGCTGCTGGATGAAATTGTGTGTGTTTCAAACCACACTCGGTATGCCATCAGGAATTATTTTCCTTCCATGGACCGGCATGTGCGCGTTTTTTATACACCCGCAAAGTATGTGGGGCCGGAATCCGGGATGGAAAAGGAATGCTGCCACAGGGAGGTGGAAGGGAAATATATTCTGTTAGGGGGGGCAGACAGAAGCGAAAAGAACGGATACAGGGCAGTCCGGGCACTGGAGGAACTGTTCCGGGAAGGGATGCTGGAGGGGTACAGGGTTGTGACGGTGGGAGGAATGCCCGGGAAAATTGCAGAGATCATTCACCGGCAGGAACGTTATGTCTGTCTCGGATATGTGGAGGCCGGTATTCTGGAGAATTTATATCGATACTGCGACCTGTTTCTGTATCCCTCCCTGAACGAAGGGTTTGGAATGCCGCCCCTGGAGGCCATGAAGTACGGAAAAACATGCATTGTTTCAGGTGTGACTTCCCTGCCGGAAATCTGCGGTGACGCGGTGTACTACTGCAATCCGTATGACATTGACGAAATCAAAAACAGACTGCTGATGGCGGCGGAACAAAAAATATCCGCCGAAAAGATAGAGAATCACCTGCGGGGGATACGAAGCAGGCAGGATGCGGATTTGAAGGCTTTATGTGAATATATCACTGGAAGGACATAAACGGTTTTACGATTATGGACGGAAAAGCGAAATTAAAAAGAAACATGCACGGCCTGATGTTTATCCTGAAGGCCGTGTCAATGAAAAAATACCATGTTTTAAAACCCGGCCAATACAAAATATGGTGGTCGGAAAAAAATATTGTATATCATACAGCATGTGGCGGCTTTTGCGCGTATTTTCCGAGACAGGAAATGAACCGGTTTCTGGATGGCTTTTCTTTTCGGATCCGGCAGAGTCAGGGGGGGTATTGCTTCCGCGGGCAGGCAATATTGTTTACGCTGAACGGGGAATATAAAGTTTTTGACCTGGAAAAATCCAGGATACTCACATGCCTTCCGGAGGAAAAGAAAAGACTGGTGTGGGACAATATCAGGCATTTCCGGGGATGTCTTAACGTGACGGTGCTGGAGGTAAACGAAAAGGGCATCATTGAAAAATACATTCCGTACCGGAACCGGGACTTGTGGACGGAGGATGAGGTGCGGGCCGGGTATCTGGAAATTCTGGACGACCAGATGCGGCTGACCCTGCGCGCAAAGAGAGAGTATGTGAAAAACGGCAGGGAAATTCTGAAAGAAATCATGGATTACGGGATATCCGAAATCAGCGGACTGTGCCGCCGGATTGAGAAAAACACAGGATTTGATGTGGACATACCGTTTATCCGGCAGCATGGCGATGTGCATTTCGGGAATGTACTTTTTTGCGGGAAGGAGCATTTTTATATTGATTTTGAATATGCCCGGACAGAGTCCTTTTTGTTTGACCTGTTTAACTGTATTTATGTGGAAATGACGGACAGGCATTCCCTGATTCTGGCGGAGGATTTTTTCTCACGGCAGCAGGAATTTGCGGACAGGTACAAGGCGATATTTGAAAATGTGGGAATGCGCTACCAGGAGCAGCGGAATAAAGATTATTTTCTGCTTTTTCTGCTGTCCAGGATCAGATTTGACATAGGCAGCGCTTTCCGGCGCTTTCCGAAATGCAGAAGAAAAAAGTATTTTGACCTCTTACTGCGGAAATATAATGGGGTCCTGGGATATTTGGAGGGGATTTAAATGCTATTACTATCAGTCTGTATCACAGGGGTTGACGGAACCGGAAAAAGCACAGTCGTCCGCAGGCTCCATGATCTTCTGGGAAATGAAAAATCTGTTGTACAGTATATGGGGATGAAATCGTGGGAGACAAAGGTGGGAGAAAAATACCTGCAGAGGGAAATCCATACATACAAGGATAAAATCGCATATATATATGCGCAGATCCGTGAACTGAGGCACAGGGTATATAAGCACAGGGGGGATTCCCGCCTGGTTATTTTTGACCGTTATGCGCATGAGCAGATTTTACAGTTTGACAAAAGCGGCCTGACCTGGAAAAACAGACCGGTGAAACTGCTGTATCAGCTTTTTTTAAGTTCTTTTCTGTACAAACCGACTCTGCAAATATATCTCACATGCAGCATTGAAACCTCCCTGGCCCGTAAAGAGGATATCAGGGGAAGCGGTGCTGCAGAACGTCTGCGGCAGAACAAAGCGCTTCTGGACAAGTATTACGGTGAGGATGCAAATGTGTTTGTCATAGATACCTCCGGGATTTCCGAAGAAAAAACATTGGGGATGATTCTGGAGAAAATGGAGAATATGGAATGCTTCAATACTTTGATGAGATGAAAGAGGTTATCCGGAATTATGGCCTGGAGCCGGGAGAAGTCATAATCGTGGGAAGCGGTGCGGTGACGGTGAAGGGAGGACGGAAAAACAATGATATTGAGTTTTGCGTCAGCAAAAAAGCGTATCATAAAATTCCGCTGCGGATCAGGCTGCGGCTTATCTTTGTTGACCATGAAGACCTGGGCGGGAATGTGGACCTGTTTCGAAACCGCTATTTATGCATGGGAATAAAAGATGAAATATTATTTCAAAATAAATGGTTTTACGAATACAAGGGCTGCGGAATGGTCCGGCCGGAACTGGAGTATCTGTACAAAATGCATAAGAGACGGGACAAGGATCTTGCGGACATGGAACAGATAAAACATGACGAGAGATGCAAAAAGGCATTTGACTGGGATTTCATTGAAGCAATGGAAAAAGAACGCATCCCTGCGGTATATACCTGGTACAGCAGATTCAGGGATGTGTCGTGGCGCTGTATGAAGAAGCTGGAACGGGGAATGGGCCGGCTGCGGGGGAGGAAATCCTGAGGGTCACAAAGGCCGGCGGCAGGTAAATTTGCGGTAATGGGTGCCAAGATGCGGATAAGGATAGATAAACTGACACAACATTATAAAGAGATGTCTTTACCTCTGAAGGTTTCGGGCTGGTTCTTTTTTTGTTCTTTGCTGCAAAAGGGGCTGGCTTTTTTTACCACGCCCTTATTTACCAGGGTTCTGGACACGGCAGACTATGGAATTGTGAGTGTCTACCATTCCTGGGAACAGATCATCATCATTTTTATTACCATGAACCTGGCGGACAGTGTTCTGAATGTGGGGCTGGTGAAATATCACGATAACAAAGACGAATTCCAGACATCCCTCCTGGCGCTGGAATTTGTCTGGGCTGCCATAATGTCGTTTGCTTTTCTGCTGGGATATCCCTTTCTATATCCTTATGTCCGGCTGGAGACGAAATTTGTGGCTGTCATGCTGACCCACTGCTTTTTTTGGACGGTCATGTGTATGTGGACACAGAGACAGCGGTTTGAATACCGGTACCGGAAGATGGCCGCGGTCACGCTGATAAACACTTTCGGCAGCGTGGCCCTGTCTGTGGTTCTGGTGTTTTTCATGGAGGACAGGGCATTTGGAAAGGTTCTGGGGGGAGCCGCTGCGGTAGTGATTCCCGGGATTTTCTGCGTGGCGGACTGCCTTGGGAAAAATCGGAAGATAAAGCCGCAATACTGGAAATTTGCTTTGAAATACAACATACCGATGATTCCGCATTTTCTTTCGTCGGTGATACTGAACCAGCTGGACCGGATCATGATTCAGAACATGTGCGGCCTGAACCAGGCAGGGATTTACGCGGTTGCCTATAACAGCGCCTCCGTGATTTATATTGTGAACCAGGCCCTGGGAGCCTCCTACAACCCATGGATGCTCCAGAGATTAAGGGTAAAAAAATATGATCATGTGAAGGAAACCGTGAATACCATACTGCTGGTCTATCTGATGGCCCTGCTGGTCTTTATCTTATTCGCCCCGGAAATCATGCGGTTTATGGCGTCCCGGGATTATTACGAAGGAATATACATGATACCGCCGGTGGCCTGCAGCATGTTCTTTATTCTGCTGTTTAATTTATTTTCCCCCGTGGAGTATTTTTCCATGAAAACAAAGTTTATGGGAATTGCATCCATGGTTTCCGCGGGGATGAATATCGTCCTGAATGCAATATTTATTCAGCTGTACGGATATCTGGCAGCCGGATACACTACGCTGGCCTGCTATATGATTTATGCCATGACACATTATCTGTACATGAAAAAATGCTGTGGCAGGCTGGGGATACCGGGCTTGTTTGACCATAGGAAAATACTCCTTATGAGCCTGGCAGTGACAGCGGCAGCCCTGGTTTCGGCCGCTATTTACCCCTATTATTTGCTGAGATATTTTATCATACTCTTGATGTGTGTGACGGGGTTTTTCCTGCGAAAAAGGATACGGGACACCGTAAAAAGAGTGCTGTCCGCCTGATGCAGGGGGCAGGTTCCGGCTGTGGACGTTCTCTGCACGCATGGGCCGGTGTGCCGGATTGTCTCAAAAATCCGTTCCGTTTTTCCGGAAAGCACCGCTGACAGAATCAGGGGAGAATTCTGTGGGCGGTGCCCGGCACAATACAGACTTTGCCTGTGTGCGCCGGGCTGTATCGTATGACAGAGAAAACGGCGCCCCGGATACCCGGGAAAAGCAGGCGCAAAATGCCATGATATTCTCTTGGATTTTTCCGCACCGGGAAGAAATGAAAAAATTGAGAGAACGAAAAACTTTACACCTTTCTTCTTTTCTATTATAATGTCAATAGTCTTTCTGCTAAATATACCAAATTTATTCCCGCGGGCAACGAGCCAGGTGGCTGCCTGCAGACATTTGGCGACTGCCGCCAGGGTCAAATACCAAAGTGTCCTTTGGACGCTTTCTGCTGCGCAGCGCAGCAAGTTTGATACCCAGTTGCCTGCAGCGGGGTCTTTGATGGGAATTCGGGTCTGGGAACCTGAGTCTGGAAGAGTAAACTGAAAAAACACATAAAACAATGCGGGAAAGCATATTGCGCGCGAGAAAGGAAGGATGGATATGGAATTACATATTACATGTATTCCCGGTGACGGCATCGGGCCGGAGATTGTCCGGGAAGCGAAAAAGGTGCTGGAGAAAACGGCGGAAGTTTTCGGACACAAAATGATGTTTGAGGATATTCTCATGGGAGGCGCTTCCATTGACGTGCACGGGGTGCCGCTGACGGAGGATGCCGTTGCCAGGGCAAAGGCGGCGGACGCGGTGCTGATGGGTTCCATAGGCGGCGACACCACCACGTCACCCTGGTACAAACTGCCTCCCAATCTGCGTCCGGAGGCAGGGCTTCTGGCAATCCGCAAGGCCCTGAATCTGTTTGCAAACCTGCGTCCCGCGGTGCTTTATGACGAACTGGCGGGAGCCTGCCCCCTGAAGGAGGAGATCAGCAGGGCCGGTTTTGACATGATGATCATGCGGGAGCTTACGGGAGGACTTTATTTCGGCGAGCGGAAAACCTTCCAGGAAAACGGCGTCATGAAAGCCGTGGACACCCTGACCTATGACGAGAACGAGATCCGCAGGATTGCCGTAAAAGGCTTTGACATTGCCATGAAGCGCCGGAAGAAGGTTACAAGCGTGGACAAGGCCAATGTGCTGGATTCCTCCAGACTGTGGAGGAAAGTGGTGGAAGAGGTTGCCGGGAATTATCCGGAGGTGAAGCTGGAACATATGCTGGTGGACAACTGTGCCATGCAGCTGGTGAAGGATCCGGCCCAGTTTGACGTGATCCTGACAGAGAATATGTTCGGCGACATCCTTTCGGACGAGGCCAGCATGGTGACGGGTTCCATCGGAATGCTTGCCAGCGCCAGCCTCAATGACAGCAAATTCGGTCTGTATGAGCCCAGCCATGGCTCCGCGCCGGATATCGCGGGGCAGGACATTGCCAATCCCATAGCCACGGTCCTGAGCGCGGCCATGATGCTGCGTTACAGTTTTGACCTGGACAAAGAGGCGGAGGCCGTGGAACGGGCGGTAAAACAGGTGCTGGCAGAAGGGTACCGCACGGCTGATATCTATTCGGAGGGCTGTACAAAGGTGGGCTGCAGCAGAATGGGCAGCCTGCTGGCAGAGCGCGTCCGGGCGGAATGAGATATCATATCAGCCTGAAAGAGGATTTTTCATTTTGGCCATTGAGCCCGCCCAAACGGGCGGGGAAGTATAAGACTGAAAATATTTAATCCGGAGTTTGCGTCCGCACAGCATCCGCAGACTCTGCCGTGCATAAAAGGCTGTGCAGAAACGGGGTAAAACATGAGAAGTGATGCAGTAAAGGCGGGCACCGCGCAGGCGCCCCACAGAAGTCTTTTTAATGCCCTTGGTATTACGGAGGAGGAGAGAGCGCGTCCCCTTATCGGCATTGTATGCTCCTATAATGAAATTGTACCGGGCCATATGAATCTTGACAAGATTGCGGAAGCGGTGAAGCTGGGGGTTGCCATGGCGGGAGGCACGCCCATTATGTTCCCTGCCATCGCAGTGTGCGATGGTATTGCCATGGGACATGTGGGCATGAAGTATTCCCTTGTGACCAGGGACCTGATTGCGGACAGCACGGAATGTATGGCGCTGGCGCACGGTTTCGACGGTCTGGTATGTATTCCCAACTGTGACAAAAATGTGCCGGGTCTGCTGATGGCTGCGGCCAGGGTGAACATCCCCACCATCTTTGTGTCCGGGGGTCCCATGCTTGCGGGCCGTGTCCGCGGGCAGAAGAAGAGCCTTTCTTCCATGTTCGAGGCGGTGGGAAGCGTGGCTGCGGGCACCATGACCATGGAGGAACTCTGCGAATATGAGGAGAAGGTATGCCCTACCTGCGGCTCCTGCTCCGGTATGTATACAGCCAATTCCATGAACTGTCTGACGGAGGCCATCGGCATGGGATTAAAGGGCAACGGCACCATCCCGGCGGTTTATTCTGACCGCATCCGTCTGGCAAAGCACGCGGGCATGAAGATTATGGAACTGGTGGAAAAGGACATCAGGCCCCGGGACATTATGACCCAGGATGCCTTTATGAACGCCCTGACAGTGGACATGGCGCTGGGCTGTTCCACCAATACCATGCTGCACATACCGGCCATTGCCAGGGAGGCCGGCGTGAAGCTGGATCTGGACATTGCAAATGAATTATCCGCGAAGACCCCCAATTTGTGCCATCTGGCGCCGGCAGGCCCTACTTACATGGAAGATTTGAATGAGGCAGGCGGTGTCTATGCGGTAATGAACGAACTGACGAAGAAAAAACTTCTCCATCTCGACTGCATGACCGTGAACGGCACGGCAATCGGCGAAAACATCCGCGACTGCCGCAATCTGAATCCGGAAGTCATCCGCCCGGTGGAAAATCCTTATTCCGAGACCGGCGGAATTGCCATACTGAAGGGCAATCTGGCACCTGACAGCGGCGTGGTGAAGCGTTCCGCAGTGGTGCCTGAGATGCTGGTGCATCAGGGACCGGCCAGGGTGTTTGACTGTGAAGAGGATGCCATCGATGCCATCAAGAGCGGAAAAATTGTGGCGGGAGATGTGGTGGTCATCCGGTACGAGGGCCCCAAGGGCGGCCCGGGCATGCGTGAGATGCTCAATCCCACCTCTGCCATAGCCGGCATGGGGCTGGGATCCAGCGTGGCGCTGATCACGGACGGACGTTTTTCGGGTGCATCCAGGGGCGCCTCCATCGGACATGTTTCCCCGGAGGCGGCGGTAGGCGGCCCCATCGCCCTGGTGGAGGAAGGAGACCTGATCAGCATCAACATACCCGAAAACAGGCTGGATATCCTGGTGTCTGACAGTATACTTGCCCAGAGACGGGAAAAATGGCAACCCAAGGAACCGAAAATAACCACGGGATACCTGAGCAGGTACCGTGAACTGGTCACCAGCGGCAACCGCGGTGCGGTACTGGAAATCCGCAACTAAAAATGATGGGGCCGTAAATATCTCTGCAAGAAAGGTACGGTACTGGAATAAGAAAGGAAAACAAATATGCTGTTAAACGGATCAGAGATTGTTGTGGAATGTTTGAAGGAGCAGGGAGTCGACACGGTATTCGGCTATCCGGGCGGAACCATTTTAAATATATATGATGCGCTTTACGGTCACAGAGACGAGATCAGGCACATCCTGACATCCCACGAGCAGGGGGCTGCCCACGCGGCGGACGGCTATGCCAGGGCTACCGGAAAGGTGGGAGTATGCATGGCCACCAGCGGCCCGGGTGCCACCAACCTGGTGACGGGCATCGCCACCGCTTTCATGGATTCCATTCCTGTAGTGGCCATCACGGCCAATGTGACCCTTCCCATGCTGGGAAAGGACAGTTTTCAGGAGGTGGACATTGCGGGCGTGACCATGCCCATCACAAAGCATGGCTATATTGTAAAAAATGTGGAAGAGCTGGCAGACACCATCAGGAGGGCTTTTGTCATAGCCAGGACCGGGCGGCCGGGTCCCGTGCTGGTGGATATCACCAAGGATGTGACGGCGGCGGTCTGTGAATACACTCCCATGCCGGCTGCCGAACCGGAAAGACTGTGCCGTTTTACGGAAGAAGAGATACAAAATGCGGCAGAATGCATTATGGCGGCAAAAAAACCATATATTTACCTGGGGGGCGGGGCAATTGTCTCGGATGCCTGCCGGGAAGTGGCGGAATTTGCGGATCTGATCGATGCGCCGGTGTGTGACACCCTTCTGGGAAAAGGCGGTTTTGACGGCAGGAGTGAGCGCTATACCGGCATGATCGGCATGCACGGCACCAAGGCATCCAACCTGGGCGTAAGCCAGTGCGACATGCTGATTGCCCTGGGAGCCAGATTTTCCGACAGAGTGATCGGCAATCCCGGAAAATTTGCGGAGGGCGCGAAGATTATCCATGTGGATATCGATGCCGCGGAAATCAACAAAAATATCCGGGCGGACGTGAGTCTGGTGGGAGATTTAAAACTGGTGCTGCAGAAGCTGAACGGAAAGCTGACCCGACAGCACCATCCGGAATGGATGGGAACCATCGCGGAACTGAAAACGAAATATCCCCTGAAATATGACGATTCCCGGTTATCCTGCCCCTATGTCATAGAAACCATAGACAAGGTTACCGGGGGAGAGGCGCTGATCACCACGGATGTGGGACAGCATCAGATGTGGGCGGCCCAGTATTACCGCTACACCAGACCCCGCACCTTTCTTTCGTCAGGGGGTCTGGGAACCATGGGCTACGGCCTGGGCGCCTGCATCGGCGCACAGCTGGGACAGCCCGACAAACTCTGCATCAACATTGCGGGCGACGGGTGCTTTCGTATGAACATGAACGAGCTGGCCACCGCAAGCCGTTATCAGATTCCCATCATCCAGGTGGTCATCAACAACCATGTGCTGGGAATGGTGCGTCAGTGGCAGACCCTGTTTTACGGGAAGCGGTATTCCCAGACAGTGCTCCATGACAAGGTGGATTTCTGCAAGGTGGCGGAAGGCCTGGGTTGTGCCGCCATCCGCGTCACGGAGAAAGAGGAAATGGCTCCCGCCCTGGAGAAGGCGATTTCCCTGAAGGCGCCGGTGCTGATCGAATGTATGATTCCGGAGGATGACAAAGTCTTCCCCATGGTGCCGGCAGGCGCGCCTATTTCGGAGGTATTTGACGGGGAAGACCTGGCGGGGAAAAACGGATAAAAATATGAAAAAGTTATTTCGTTTTCTGGCATTTTTTCTATTGGGCGGTATTTTGCTGGGGCTGGCGGGCTACTTTGCGCTGGCTCTCTATTACCGCGGCAATTTTCCGGTAAACACCTGGATCAACGGCATTTACTGTACCGGAAAAAGTGTGGAGCAGGTCAATGGGGAACTGGTAAATTCACAGGAGCCGGCAAAGCTTTCCGTGGTGGATGCGGATGGTGTCTCCTGGGAAATAGACCAGGACGAGGCGGGAATCCGGCCGGATTTTACGTCGGAACTGAATTCCTATCTGCGGCGCAACGCCTCCGCAGGCTGGCTGGAGAATTTGCACAAGACCGTCACGGCAGAGCTGACAGCCGGCTGGTATGCGGTGGAAGAGGAGAAATTCCGGGATTATTTTGAGAAGCTTCCCTTTGTGGCGGAAGAACGGGAAAAAGAATACGGTGTGTCGGTATGCCGTTCGGAAGAAGGATTCATCCTGCAGGATGGCAATCTGGCACGGCTGGACCTGGAGAAGGCGTATGCCTATCTGAAAGAATGCCTGGAAAAAGGACAGACAAACGTGAACCTTTCCCAGGGGGGCTGCTATGACGACCTTCCTGACAGGGAAGCGGATAAAAAACAGCGGGAACTCTGGGCCGGGATATGCGCTTTCCAGGAACAGTGCAGCGGGATGGTGTTTGACATGGGGGCGGAACAGATTGCATTTACCCCGGAAATAGCAGGGGGTTTTCTGGAATGCGGGCCGGGAGACGGCCTGCCGGTACTGGATGAACGGGGAAACGTGACTGTGGGCGAGGAAAAAGTCCGGGAGTGGGTGGAAGCCCTTGCCATGCAATATGACACCTGCGGCACGGAGCGGGTATTTGACGCCACCAGGGGAGAAAAGGTCACGGTGAAATATGTCACCTACGGCACAAAACTTGACGTGGAGGCAGAAACAGCTTACCTGCTGGAAACGCTCCGGGGAATGTCGCCGCCGGGGGAAATGCCCCATGTGCCCGCCTATGTCCAGCAGGGATATGTGCGCGGGCTGGATGATATCGGCGGCACTTATATCGAAATTGACATGACGGAACAGAAAATGTATTACTACGAAGACGGGGAACTGATTCTGGATACGGATGTGGTTACAGGCAACACGGGCAGACGAATGGGAACACCCCAGGGCATCAATTTTGTCTATGCCAAGGAGCGGAACAGAACCCTGCGGGGGGCGGACTATGCCTCTTTTGTGAAATACTGGATGCCCGTGAAGGGAAATGTGGGGATTCACGACGCCAGCTGGCGTGCCAGATTCGGCGGCCAGATTTACAAGACCAACGGTTCCCACGGATGTATCAACACACCTTCGGATGTGATGTCGCAGCTCTACGAGATGGCGGAAGTGGGGACTCCGGTGATCATGTTTTATTAAGGAACCATGCAATCCCTTGTCTGAACGGCTGCTTTGTGAAAAGGGGCGCCGATAAAATAATTTAGCAATGTACTTGACTAAAGTGCCGGAAACGATTATGATAACTATGTTGCGGAGTAAACTGCCCCGGATGAACTGGAAACGGCAGAACACAGTGCCGCCAGACGTGTTTTCAGACTGCCCGGGAGAGAGCAGACCAGGAGGAGAAAATGTCAAGAGTGTATAATTTTTCAGCGGGACCTGCAGTCCTGCCGGAGGAGGTTTTGAGGGAAGCCGCGGAGGAAATGCTGGATTACAGGGGAACGGGCATGTCCGTCATGGAGATGAGCCACCGGTCGAAAGCGTATGATACCATTATCAAGGAAGCGGAGGCTGATTTGCGTGATCTGATGAAGATACCGGACAATTACAGGGTGTTGTTTCTGCAGGGAGGCGCCAGCCAGCAGTTTGCCATGATTCCCATGAATCTGATGAAAAATAAGGTTGCCGACTATATTGTCACCGGCCAGTGGGCAAAAAAGGCTTACCAGGAGGCCCTGCTTTACGGCAAGGCCAATAAGATTGCCTCTTCCGAGGATGAGACTTTTTCTTATATTCCGGATTGTTCTGATTTACCCATCAGCGAGGACGCGGACTATGTATATATCTGCGAAAACAATACCATTTACGGGACAAAGTTTAAGACATTGCCGAATACTAAGGGAAAGACGCTGGTGGCTGATGTGTCCAGCTGTTTTTTGTCCGAACCCGTGGATGTGAGCAAATACGGGGTGATCTACGGCGGCGTCCAGAAGAACATAGGACCGGCAGGGGTGGTGATCGTGATCATCCGCGAAGACCTGATCACGGAGGATGTGCTTCCCGGCACGCCGACCATGCTGCGTTATAAAATTCACGCGGACAATCAATCCCTTTACAATACGCCCCCGGCCTACGGCATCTATATCTGCGGCAAGGTATTTCAATGGCTGAAAAGAAAAGGCGGCCTGGAGGCCATGAAGGAATACAATGAGAAAAAGGCGAAAATTCTCTACGATTATCTGGACCAGAGCCATTTGTTCCGGGGGACTGTCCGCAGGGAGGACCGTTCTTTGATGAATGTTCCCTTTGTGACCGGGGACGAAGCGCTGGACGCAAAATTCGTGAAAGAGGCGAAGGAGGCCGGGCTGGAAAACCTGAAAGGCCACAGGTCCGTGGGCGGCATGCGGGCAAGCATTTACAATGCAATGCCCATGGAGGGTGTGGAGAAACTGGTGGCTTTTATGAAAAAATTCGAGGCGGAAAACACAGCGCGGTAACCGGCGGAACATAAGGACAGAAAAGAGGAAATCATGTATAAAATCAATTGCCTGAATCCTATCGCAGAGGTAGGACTGAAGAATTTTAACGAACAATACCGGATCACGGAAGAGGTGCAGGAAGCGGACGGCATTCTGGTGCGAAGCGCTTCCATGCACGATATGGCATTTTCCAAAAACCTTCTGGCAGTGGCCAGGGCGGGAGCGGGGGTGAACAATATTCCCCTGGACAAATGCGCGGAGCAGGGCATTGTGGTGTTCAACACGCCCGGGGCAAACGCCAACGGCGTAAAGGAACTGGTGATTGCGGGCATGCTCCTGGCGGCCCGGGACGTGGTGGGAGGCATTGAATGGGTCAGGGCCTCCAGGGAAAACGCCGATATTGCCAAGGCTGCGGAGAAGGAGAAGAAGAATTTTGCAGGCACCGAGATCAGGGGAAAGAAGCTGGGCGTCATCGGACTGGGCGCCATCGGCGTAAAGGTGGCCAACGCGGCGGTGGCCCTTGACATGGAAGTGTACGGATATGACCCGTATCTTTCCGTCAGCGCTGCCTGGAGCCTGAGCCGCGCCGTGAGGCATGTGACCAATGTGGATGATATCTATGAGCAGTGTGATTACATTACCATTCATGTGCCGCTGCTGGATGCCACAAGAGGCATGCTGAACAAAGAGGCCATTTCCAAAATGAAGGATGGCGTGATCCTGCTGAACTTTGCGAGAGACCTGCTGGCAAACGAGGAAGATGTGCTGGAAGGTCTGGGGAGCGGTAAAATTGCCCGCTATGTATCCGATTTTCCCAATCCCACCACTGCGGGGCAGAAAGGATGTATCGTGATTCCGCACCTGGGAGCCAGCACGGAGGAGTCCGAGGACAATTGTGCCGTGATGGCAGTGGAAGAGATGAAGGATTACCTGGAGCATGGCAATATCAGAAACAGCGTGAACTATCCTTCCTGTGACATGGGCGTCTGCACCAATGCGGGACGTGTGGCGATTTTCCACAAAAACATTGCCAATATGATCACGAAATTTACCGCGGAATTCGGAGAAAAAGGAATCAACATCAGCAACATGACCAACAAATCCCGGGGAGAAGTGGCCTACACCATGATGGACGTGGAGGAGAAACCCACCCAGGAAATCATTTGCGCGCTGGAAAATATCAAGGGCGTGTTCCGGGCAAGAATCGTAAACGGGTAGGATGCCGGAGGGGATTTTCTTATGGTGCCGAAGCCCTGCCCTTTGGCATGTTTTTAAGGAAAAAACGGCACCGGAATAAGGTGCCGCAAGTTAAGAGAAAAGGGAGAGGAAAATGCAGAATCAGTTTTCCAGAACGGAACTGCTCCTGGGAAAAGAGGCTCTTGGGAAACTGGGGCGGAGCCGTGTGGCCGTGTTCGGAATCGGCGGCGTGGGCGGCTATGTGTGCGAGGCGCTGGTCAGAAGCGGTGTGGGAGCCTTTGACCTGGTGGATGACGACAGGGTGTGCCTATCCAATCTGAACCGCCAGATCATTGCCACCAGGAAGACACTGGGCATGTATAAAGTGGATGTGATGCGGGACCGGATTCTGGAGATCAGCCCGGATGCGGACGTGAGGGTGTATCCCTGCTTTTTCCTGCCGGAAAACGCGGATTCCTTTCCCTTTGAAGAGTATGACTATGTGGTGGATGCGGTGGACACGGTGACTGCAAAGCTGGAACTGGTCATGAAGGCGCGGGAAAAAAATGTCCCCATAATCAGCAGCATGGGGGCGGGAAATAAACTGGATGGCAGTATGTTCCGTGTGGCAGACATTTATGAGACAAAAGTATGTCCCCTGGCCAGGGTCATGAGACGGGAGCTGAAAAAAAGGGGTGTGGAGAGCCTGAAGGTGGTGTATTCGGAAGAGGAGCCTCTGTGCCCCGGGGAAACAGAGGGGGAGAGGCGGCCCCTGCCCGGCAGCGTGGCCTTTGTACCATCCGTGGCAGGCCTGATTCTTGCGGGCCAGGTGGTAAAAGATCTGATATCCGGACTTCCGTGCAGGTGACTGCCGCGCCTGCATGAAAGTCCCCGTGCCAGTTAACGGTAAATGGATTCTACGATTTCTCCGGCCATTTTCGGCTTATTCATGGTATACAGATGAATATTGTTCACACCGTTTTCCTGCAGGTCCCGGATCTGGCGGATACAGTAATCAATGCCGGCCCTGCGCATGTCTTCCCTGCTGTCGCCGTATCTGGCGATGAGATCCGACAGGGGCTTGGGCACGCTGGAGCCGGAAAGGCTTATGGTGGTACCCAGCTGTTTCGCGGTGGTGACGGGCATGATGCCAGCGCAGACAGGGACGGTGATGCCTTTTTTATCCGCTTTTTCCAGGAAAGAATAATAAAAATCATTGTCAAAAAATAGCTGGCTGATGAAAAATTCCGCCCCGGCTTCCTGCTTTTTCAGCAGATGATTTAAATCCGATTCCATGCTGAAACATTCATAATGTTTTTCCGGATAGCATGCGCCGACCAGCTGCAGCGGGGTATGCTCCTTCAAAAACTGCATCATGTCACTGGCGTAGGCAAAATCCCGGGAAAGATACTGCTCGTCGCTCATATCCCTGGGACGGTCCCCCCGCAGCGCCAGCACATAATTTACATTGTTCCGGGTCAGGGCGCCGGAAACCGCCAGAAGGTCTTCCTTTTTGCTGCCCACGCAGGTCATATGGGCCACGGCGTCAATTTCCAGAGTGTTCTGTATGTAAGAGGCGATCTCCACGGTTTTTCCGGATCTGCTGCCGCCGGCGCCGTAGGTGACACTGATAAAATCGGGCTCCAGCTTTGCAAGGGCGTTCAGGACATCAAAAGCGGCCCTGAATTCACCCTCTTTTTTGGGGGGAAATACCTCGAAGGAGAGCGTGCGTTTCTGCTCAAACATATCCTGCAACATGACAAAATCACCTTATTTCCTTAGTTTAGTCTTGATTTTGGAACGATAATATCGTAACATAAAAAGGAATGAATTTCAAGGGAAAGGTGTGTTACGCCCACTCATGCCGCCGGGAGTTGTCCTCGGTGTTTTTGTGTGACAAACGGGGAGGGCTGTGCGGTTTCCGGGCAGCAGACTGCCAGTGACAAAGTGAGCAGTGACAAAGGGGTGCAGAGAGCATGGAAATGCAGGGATTTCAGGGAACCGGGGAATATGTGGCCAGCCAGGAGCTCATGGCCAGTGTGAATATTGCGATTGCGCTTAAGAAGCCGCTTCTGATCAAGGGGGAGCCGGGCACCGGCAAGACCATGCTGGCAGAGGCCGTGGCGAAGGCGCTTGGCAAGCGGCTGATTATCTGGAACATCAAGTCTACCACGAAGGCCCAGGAAGGCCTGTATGTGTATGATACCATACAGCGTCTTTACGACGGACAGTTCGGGGAGGAAGGGGTCAATGATATCGCCCGCTATATTAAGCTGGGAAAACTGGGCGAGGCTTTTGACAGTGAGGAACAGGTGGTGCTTCTGATCGACGAGATTGACAAGGCAGACCTGGAATTTCCGAATGACCTGCTGTGGGAGCTGGACCAGATGGAGTTTTACATCAATGAGACCAAACGGACGGTGAAAGCAAAGCACCGCCCCATTGTGATTATCACGTCCAACGCGGAGAAGGAACTGCCGGACGCTTTTCTCAGGCGCTGTATTTTTCATTATATTGATTTCCCGGACAGGGAACTTATGGAAGAGATCGTGAGGGTACACTTCCCGGAGGTGGAGGAAAACCTGCTGAAAAATGCCATGGAAGTTTTCTACAATATCAGGGCCATCCGGGATATCCGCAAAAAACCCAGCACATCGGAGCTGATTGACTGGGTCAATGCCCTGCAGATTGGGGGCATTCCCGCGGACACCATCCGCAGGGCGCTGCCTTTTGTGGGTGTGGTGGTGAAAAAGGACGAAGATCTGCAGCTGGTGAGGCAGGAGCCCAATCTGTGAAAAGGCTCTGGGCAACGCAGCCCGTACCCTCGGTAAATGCATGGGCATGATTCCGGAGGCGGGAGAGAAAGGGAGCAGATATGTTCATTAAATTTTTTGAGACATTGCGGGAAAAGGGGCTGAGAGTGACCCTGGGCGAGTGGCTGACCCTGCAGGAGGCGCTGGACAAAGGGCTGTGCGGGAGTTCACTGACCGGGTTTTACCATACGGCCCGGATGATTCTGGTGAAGAGTGAGACGGATTTCGATAAATATGACATGGCTTTTGACGAGTGTTTCCGGGCGGCACAGCGGGATACGGAAGTGGGAAAGGAGATGCTGCGCTGGCTGGACAAGTCCGATATGATGGAGCTGGCCCACGAGGAGGCCAGAAATCATATGAACCAGATGGAGGATCTTCAGATCGATAAGGAAGATGTGGAAGAAAAGTTCCGGCAGCGCCTGAAAGACCAGGACAGCGAGCACAATGGCGGAAGTTTCTGGATCGGCACCATGGGGAAAACTTCCTTCGGAAATACAGGAGGAAATGTGGGCGGTGTGCGTGTGGGCGGCAAAACCGGCTACCAGTCTGCCTTTGCGGTAGTGGGCGCCAGAAAGTACCGGGATTTCAGGGACGACAGAGTGCTGGACAACAGACAGTTCCAGATGGCATTTAGGAAGCTGCGGCAGTTTTCCAGCAGGCTGGACATTCCGGAGACGGAGCTGGATATCGACGGCACGGTGGACAAGACCTGCAACAATGGCGGCTGTCTGCAGATCGTCATGCAGAAGCCCCGGAAAAATGCGGTGAAACTGCTTCTTCTGATGGATTCCGGCGGCACCATGATTCCGTTCAGCCATTTGCTGAATGATCTGTTTCAGGCGGTGCACAAATCCAACCACTATAAAGATGTAAAAACCTATTATTTCCACAATTGTATTTACAGCAAAATGTATAAGACGCCGGAGTGTGAAAACGGTGACTGGATTGACACGGAATGGATGTTCCGGAATGTGGACAGTGATTACAAGGTGATCATTGTGGGGGATGCGGCCATGGCGCCGGAGGAACTGTATTCCGACACGGGAAATTACAGAGGCCCCAACGGCGGGCTTTCCGGCTATGAGTGGCTGCAGCTTCTGAAGAAAAAGTATAAGAAAATTGTATGGCTGAATCCCAAGATGGCGCCGGGCCGGGCTCCCTGGAGGGAGGCAGAGACGGCGGTGAAGGAACTGTTTCCCATGTACAAGCTCACCGTGGATGGCCTGAACCAGGCCATGGTGAAACTTATGGCGAACCGGTGAGAAGGGAAAATGGGGCAGGCAACCGCCGCCCGGCTGCGGAAGCGCGCCGGGGACCAGAGGGACTTCTGCCGGTGCGGAAACGTCCATCAAATAACGGATAAATAATACGGGAAAGGTGTGGAAGACAGTAATGACAGTATTTGAAGAATTAAAGGCCAGAGGCCTTCTGGCACAGCTCACGGACGAGGAGGAGATCAGGGAACTGATCAACCAGGGAAAGGCTACTTTTTATATCGGCTTTGACCCCACGGCAGACAGCCTTCATGTGGGACATTTCATGGCCCTCTGTCTGATGAAGCGGCTGCAGATGGCAGGAAATAAACCCATTGCCCTGATCGGTGGAGGCACGGGCATGATCGGGGATCCTTCGGGGAGAAGCGATCTGCGCACCATGATGACCAAAGAGACCATCCAGCATAACTGTGAATGTTTTAAAAAGCAGATGAGCCGTTTTATCGAGTTCGGCGAAGACAAGGCCCTGATGGTAAACAATGCGGACTGGCTGCTGGATTTGAATTATATTGAATTTATCCGGGATATCGGGGTGCATTTTTCCGTGAACAGGATGCTGACGGCAGAATGTTATAAACAGCGTATGGAAAAGGGCTTAAGTTTTCTGGAATTCAACTATATGATCATGCAGAGCTACGATTTCCTGAAGCTCTATGAAAATTACGGGTGTAATATGCAGTTCGGCGGGGACGACCAATGGAGCAACATGCTGGGGGGCACGGAACTGATCCGGCGGAAACTGGGCAAGGATGCATATGCCATGACTATCACGCTTCTCCTGAATTCCGAGGGAAAGAAGATGGGAAAGACACAGAAAGGCGCGGTGTGGCTTGACCCCAATAAGACCTCTCCCTTTGAGTTTTACCAGTACTGGAGGAATGTGGCGGATGCGGACGTGCTGAAGTGCATGAGGATGCTGACGTTCCTTCCCATAGAGCAGATCGACGAGATGGATAAGTGGGAAGGCAGCCAGCTGAACCGGGCCAAGGAAATTCTTGCCTTTGAGCTGACCAAGCTGGTGCACGGGGAGGAGGAAGCACAGAAAGCCCAGGAAAGCGCCAGAAGCCTTTTCTCAGGCCAGGGAGAGGCGGCAGAAATGCCCACCTGCCAGCTGGAGGAAAGCGATTTCCAGGATGGCGCCATTGATATTCTGGCCGTGCTGGTGAAGTCGGGCCTTACGGCATCCCGCTCCGAGGCCAGGCGCGCGGTGGAACAGGGCGGTGTCACGGTAGAAGGGGAAAAAGTAGGCGATATTAAGACAACTTACCGGCCGGAGCAGTTTGCCGGGGACGGGATTGTGGTCAGACGCGGCAAGAAAAATTATAAAAGAGTGAAAATAAAATAAATGCCGAAGACAGCCGGATAGGGGCGACTTGTAAAACAGGCGCTTCTATCCTTTTTTTGCACCGGGGGAGAGGCAGGGTTTTTTGGAAAGAAGAATTGAATCAGTTCAGACAGAATACTGAACTGTCAGGGGGAATCTGTCTATTTTTGTCTAATTTTACCATTTTTTGTTGAACTTTTTCTTGTTTTATGGTAAAATGTCCTTATTCTGAAAAAGGAAGTGGCCGAATGGCCATGATACCATGATTGGTTTTTAATCATGGTAAAATGTCCTTATTCTGAAAAAGGAAGTGGCCGAATGGCCATGATACCATGATTGGTTTTTAATCATGGTAAAATGTCACAGTAACAATTCTGGCTTTGAATGTGGCCAGGCCGGAATAGGAAAAAATCTTATGGAGGGAAAAAAATGTTTCAATTTTTGAGTTCTATCACGTCTGCTGTGGCGTCGGGCGTCTGGTCGGTAATCAGCGCGCTTCTGATTCTGGTGGTTGCCTTTGTGGTTGCCTCCCTGGTAAAATCCCTGGTGCTGAAGCTGCTGGGCAAGGGGAAAATAGGACAGGTGCTGGATAAACTGGATTCCACGGACAGCACCGGGGCAAAAGCCGGAAGTACCCGGGAGTTTATTGCAAAACTGGCACATCTTCTGGTGTTCCTGCTCTTTGTTCCCGGAATTTTCAATGCGCTGGGAATGCGCGAGGTGTCCACGCCCATCACGAATCTTCTGAATACCGTCTGGGGTTATGTGCCGAATATTGTGGCGGCGGTGATTGTGCTGGCAATAGGCTTTTTCATTGCCAGAATGGCGCGTCAGCTTCTGGTGCCCTTGTTTGACAAGCTGAGCATCAATAAGCTTCAGGAAAAGGCCGGTATCGAAGTGACCGGCACGGCAAAGCTTTCCGGCACGCTGGCGTATATTGTGTATGTCCTGATTCTGATTCCCATGATTGTAATGGCCCTGGATGTGCTGAACATCAGCGCGATTTCCGATCCGGCGGTACATATGCTGAACCTGATCTTTGGCTTTATCCCCAATATTTTTGTGGGGCTGGTGATCATAATCATCGGCTGTATCACCGGCAGGTTTGTGGGGCATATTGTGACCTGCATGATTGCCTCTGCCGGACTGGACGCAAAGGTTTCCAGCCTGATAGACGAAAAATATAAATTCAGCCTGTCCGGATTTACGGGTACCGCAATCAATGCCGTGGTGGTGATTTTCTTTGTGGTAGAGGGTGTGAATGTGCTGAAACTGCAGGTGCTGACCAATATCGGAACCGCTGTTATCGGGTATATGCCGGCAGTGCTGAGCGCGGTGCTGATTCTGGCCATCTGCTTTATCCTGGGCTCGGCTGTGGAGAAAGCCCTGCATAAGAACGGTCTTTCCGGTTACGGCCTGTTGGCGAAATGTGTCATTTTTACAGTGGGAATCTTCATGGTTTTAAGCCAGCTGGGCATTGCTGCCGAACTGGTGAATACCACATTTAAGCTGGCCGTGGCAGCCCTGGCCATTGCGTTTGCCATAGCATTTGGCTGCGGAGGGAAGGACTTCGCGTTCCGTACCCTGAAAAAGCTGGAAGACAATATGGGGAAGAAAGACAGTAAAGAAGAAAAATAATAAAAAATAATAAAAACAAGGCAGATGCCGGATAAAAGGCTTTGCCATAGGTATGCTTTGGAGGCCTCCCACATATACATGTAACAGTATATGCGGGAGGTTTTTCTATGCAAAGTGATACTATAAACACCTATGATCTATACAATGACATTAAAAACCGCACGGGGGGAGAGATATACATAGGAGTGCTGGGACCGGTGCGTACCGGTAAATCCACCTTTATCAAAAGATTTATGGAGGAGATGGTGCTGCCGTTCATGGAGGATGAACATGCGAGGACCAGGGCCCAGGATGAACTGCCCCAGAGTGCAGGGGGTAAAACCATCACCACCACGGAGCCGAAATTTATTCCCAATGAAGCTGCCAGCGTGATGCTGAACGGGGATATTCCGGTTTCCGTCAGGCTGATTGACTGTGTGGGATACATGGTTGAGGGGGCAGCGGGGCATATGGAGGAAGACATGGAGCGTATGGTAAAGACGCCGTGGTTTGATTATGAAATTCCCTTTACCCAGGCTGCCGAAATCGGGACGGACAAAGTCATGAACGACCATTCTACCATCGGGCTTGTGATTACCACGGATGGAAGTTTCGGCGAGATTCCCCGGGGAAATTACCTGGAGGCAGAGGAAAAGACAATTCTGGCCCTGAAGAAACTGCGCAAACCTTTCCTGGTGCTGGTGAACAGTCAGAAGCCCTATTCGGAGGATGCCAAACGTGTGGCGCAGGAGATCACGGAAAAGTACGGGGTGGCGGCACTGACTGTCAACTGCGAGCAGCTGAAAAAAGAAGACATTCACATGGTGCTGGAAAATGTTCTCTATGAATTTCCCATTTCCTCCATGGAGTTTTACATGCCCAAATGGGTGGAGATGCTTCCCTGGGATAACCGTATGAAACAGGATATTGTTGCGAAAGTCAAGGGCCTGATGCAGGACTATGGTGCCATACGGGATGTGCTGAAAAAACCGGTGGAACTGTCCGGCGAATACATAAAACGCAGCAAGATGGATACGGTGCGCCTTTCCGACGGCGCCATCCGCATTACCCTGGATGTGGAGGAGACCTATTATTACGAGATGCTCACGGAGATGGTAGGGGAAACCATCGCGGATGAATATCAGCTGATCAGCAAGCTGAAAAGTTTTGCGGCCATGAAACATGAGTATGCGAAAGTGCTGGACGCGGTGAACATGGTGCGGATCAAGGGATACGGGGTGGTGACGCCGGATAAGGATGAGATCGGGCTGGAGAAGCCGGAGCTGATCAAACACGGCAACAAGTTCGGGGTGAAAATCAAGGCTTCCAGCCCTTCCATACATATGATACGGGCCAATATAGAGACGGAGATCGCGCCCATTGTGGGCACCCAGGAGCAGGCCAGCGACCTGATCAGTTTTATCAATCAGGCGGATATGGAAAAAGGAATCTGGGATACCAATATTTTCGGAAAAACCATAGAGCAGCTGGTAAATGACGGAATTACGGCCAAAGTGGCGGTTATCGGGGAAGAAAGCCAGCTGAAACTTCAGGATACCATGCAAAAGATTGTAAATGACAGCAACGGCGGCATGGTGTGCATTATTATTTAAATTTCAAAACACGCTCCAAAGCGGCAGAACAGAAGCAGAGAATGATTTCTGGCTGGCGGGACGGCTTTTGCAGGCAGAATTTGGGTTTTCACGGCAAAAAAGCGGATAAAGCCACCGGGTTGGCCGCATAGTAGGGAAATGCGTATCCATACACGGTCAGCAACAGCATGCCGGTGATAAGCAGGCAGCACAAAAGGGCTATACAGGAGCAGGCGTCCTGCAAGGTTTTTTCCGGACATTTCCGGAGGAGCAGGCGCAGCAGTTTTTCCAGCCCCCGGACCGTATAATAGCACAAGGGCAGCAGGGCCGGCAGGAGGTAGCGGCCCTGGGGCTGGAAATCCGTGGAATAAGAATACACCAGACTCAGGCAGAGAGGCATAACCATGCAGAATACCATGTTAATATGATAAAAAATGCGGAGACCGTCCCGGTTTTTCCCGGCAGAAGGGACACTGGTCCGTGAGCGCCGGCCCAGGAAAAGGCAGGATGCCGTTCCCAGAAAGAACAATGTTTTGTAAAAACGGTAAACCCAGACGGAAGTCACAATGGACATGGGGCCGAAAATACCGATGAAGCTCAGGATGGACAGATTGATAAAATCTGATTTCCGCAGCATGTCCCAGAGAGAATATCCCTGTTTCTTCCAGGTGAGACAAAGTTCCGGATCGTATTCCGGGGCAGAGTAGAGCGCGGCACAGTGATTTCTGGTCTGAAGTCCCAGAAAATCCCCTTCGTAGAGTATGGCGCTCCGGATAAACCACCAGGCAATGCCCGCCAGTACGATAAGTGAAATAAAAACACCTTTTTTCATAAAATTTTTCACATCAAAGCGTATGTTCCGGCCGGAACCTGTCAAATGAAACGCCGTAAACAGCAGGATACAGCTGAGTATATAGCCATAGGCATTATAATAGGAGAGGGCACAGAGGATAATGCCGGTGGACATAATGAGGGAGGAAGTGCGGGAAAAACCGCTTTCCAGGCCCAGGGTGAGCCCGTACAGCATGAGGGCGATGGACAGCATACAGCAGGAATCCGTGTTCACATAGGTGTGCAGGAAAATGCCCTGGGGCAGGAAGGTGGCCAGAAACGCGAAGACCCAGCGTGCCCGCCGGTCCCGGAACCATTTCCCGGAGAGCAGCAGCACAACCCATGCCATGGCCAGTCCCAGGACCAGGTTTACGGCACGTGCGGTATAGAGCATTGCAGTTGGGGAATCTGTAAACAGCCCTGCGAACCGCATGGCATATCCCTGGAGCATATATGGCAGAATGGGCTGGAAGGCATAGGAAAAGCCATAGCCAGGGATTCGGACAGCTTCTTCATAGCCGTTGGGCAGATTTCCGGTTTCCGCGATATAACGGGGAATCAGGTAGCGGTTGTATTCATCAGGGGGATTGCCGAAAGGCTGCATGACCAGAAGGGAAATCCCCACAGCCAGATACAGCCCGAAATAACATATAGTGATAAAAACATGGAATTTACAATATTTTTTCATATGGAAAACCTTCATCTTTCTATTCCCGCGGGCAATGAGGAAAATAGCCATGCCTGCATGGATATTAAAGCCAATTAATATTGGCTTGCCAATGATAATTGGCGTGCGAATATTTAATTGGCATGCGAATATTTAACTCCCTTTTCGGAAAAGTGTTCCCAGTGCTAATCTGGGAAAATTTGTTTAATATTTATAAGTTTTTATATTGCTTAGGCAATTTGAGTAACTGCTTTTGATTTTTTGTTTATTGATACTACCCCTATTTTTTACTTTGGTAATATCCGAAACATATTATAGTCCAAATTCCTGGGATAACTGCGTATCCTGCACTCACTTGGCCATGATTTGCAATAACAAATCCACCACCTGCAAATGTAAAAAACAGGAAAATAATTCCCAAAATCAGTGCTGATTTTTTTATCACTCCTATATTCTCTATAAGAACAGCCTTTATTATCAGGCAAACTGTCAGTAAAACGAGCGTAAATAATCCTTGTATTAGAATGCCAGTATACCAAGGAGCAGACTGCATAACATATAAATTCGGATATTTTTTAAAATGCCAGTATTTATATAATACTGAGCCAATAAAAACGCCTGTCAGGGAACCCATAATAATATTTAGTATTCGATGTATCTTTTTTTTCACAGCCAACCTCCCCGTATAATACATTTTATATTATATAATAATCAACTGCATATTTACAGGTTCATTTTTAGTGGGTACACAATTCCGAAAAGGGCTATATTTAATTGGCATGCGAATTTTTTATTTAGCATGCGAATTTTTTATTTAGCATGCGAATTTTTTATTTAGCATGCGAATGCCACAAGGGTCAAATACCAAAGTGTCCTTTGGACGCTTTCTGCTCTGCAGCGTTGCAAGTTTGATACCCCGTTGTCTGCAGCGGAGTATTTAATTCATGACAATGGAAAACCCGTAAAGTGCGGGCGTCTGCTGTCTCCGGCACAAAGCTGTCCGGAACATTTCGGAACCAGTTCATAGTAACATATTCCCAATTAGAAAGAAAGTCATTCCATAGAAATATTCCCTAAGTGTTTCTTAATTTTTGCCGGAACCCTTGAAATGAATCCGGAAAAGGATTAGAGTAAGGAGGGAGAGGAGGACTTGGGGTAAATGAACATACTGGTGATGATGCTGCTGGTTCCGGCTGTTATGCTGGTGCTTTATTTTTTGATGATTATGCCCCGGGTGAGGTATAAGCCGGATACGACGCCGTTTACGAAATGGCTGTACGCCCATAGGGGACTTCATAATGAAAAGGAAAATATACCGGAAAATTCCCTGGAGGCTTTCCGGCGTGCGGTGGAGGCAGGATTTGGCATTGAACTGGATATCCGGATGTCCCGGGACGGTGTGCCGGTGGTATTTCATGATGAGGCCCTGATGAGGATGTGCGGGAAGGAAGGACGAATCTGCGATTATGATTATGCGGAATTGCAATGTTTTCCCCTGGGCCGCTCCGGGGAACGGATTCCCGGGTTTGAAGAAGTGCTGGAACTGGTGGCCGGCCGGGTTCCGCTGATTGTGGAGCTGAAGGCAGACAGGGCGGACATGGCTGTCTGCAGGGAGGCAGACAGGCTGCTTTCCCGGTATGAAGGGCTGTATTGTATCGAATCCTTTAACCCGCTGGCGGTACTGTGGTATCGGCTGCACAGGAGTGAAGTGGTCAGGGGACAATTGTCAGACGCATTCTGGAAGGAAGGGGAATATGTGGGAACTATTTCCTTCCTGCTGCAAAATTTATTATTCAACTGGCTGGGAAAGCCTGATTTTATCGCCTATAACTGCAAATATCCCAAAATGCTTTCCAAGTGGCTCTGCCGGAGGCTGTACCATATCAAGACGGCGGCCTGGACCATAAAGAGCAGGGAGCAGCTCAGGGAGGCCAGAAAGCATTTTGATATTTTTATTTTTGACGGCTTCGTGCCCAAAGGCGAAGGGGGCTGACCGGACTGTTTAAGTCCCGGAGACTGCCCTGCAACAGATGTAAACGCTTACAATTCGGTCTGCGTTGTTCAAGATGTCATTTATCGATGGAAGATAATGGACAGGTTGCACGAAATTCTCTGATCTGACAAAAATTACTGTGATATGTCTTGATATTCTTTTGGCAAATTGTTACAATAATAGAATAATAATAAAGGGTTCGGCTTTTTGTCAGTAAAGGGCCGGACTGTCTTTGGTTATTTAAATCTTTGTTGAAAGGGAGAGAAAAAGATGAAAAAATGGGTGTACTTGTTTACGGAGGGCAACGCAGACATGCGTGAGCTTCTCGGCGGCAAGGGTGCAAACCTGGCAGAGATGACCGGACTCGGACTTCCTGTGCCGCAGGGCTTTACGATTACGACGGAGGCCTGTACGCAGTATTACGAGGACGGAAGAGAGATTAACGATGAAATCCAAGCGCAGATTAATGAGTACATCGTTAAGATGGAAGAGATCACCGGCAAGAAATTCGGTGATAAGGAAAATCCCCTGCTTGTATCTGTTCGTTCCGGTGCGAGAGCGTCCATGCCTGGTATGATGGACACGATTTTGAATCTGGGCCTGAACGAGGATGTGGTAAATGTAATTGCGGAAAAATCAGGAAATCCCCGCTGGGCATGGGACTGCTACAGAAGATTTATCCAGATGTATTCCGATGTGGTTATGGAAGTGGGCAAGAAATACTTTGAGCAGCTGATCGATGCCATGAAGGAAAGAAAGGGCGTGAAGCAGGATGTTGAGCTGAATGCGGATGACCTGAAAGAGCTGGCAGGACAGTTCAAGGCAGAGTACAAGGCCAAGATCGGCAGCGATTTCCCGGATGAACCCAAGGAGCAGCTGATGGGTGCCATCAAGGCCGTGTTCCGTTCCTGGGACAACCCCCGTGCCAACGTATACCGCCGCGACAACGATATTCCTTATTCCTGGGGTACTGCCGTAAACGTACAGTCCATGGCTTTCGGCAACATGGGCGATGACTGCGGTACCGGCGTTGCGTTCACCCGCGATCCCGCCACTGGCTCAAAGGGTCTTTTCGGTGAATTCCTTACAAACGCCCAGGGCGAGGACGTGGTAGCAGGTGTCCGTACACCCATGAAGATTTCCGAGATGGCCAACAAGTTCCCCGAGGCTTTCGAGCAGTTTAATGGTGTGTGCCACAAACTGGAGGCTCACTACAGAGATATGCAGGATATGGAGTTTACCGTGGAGCATGGCAAGCTGTATATGCTGCAGACCAGAAACGGCAAGAGAACCGCACAGGCTGCACTGAAGATTGCCTGCGACCTGGTAGATGAAGGAATGCGCACAGAGCAGGAAGCAGTGGCAATGATTGATCCCCGTAACCTGGACACACTGCTTCATCCCCAGTTTGACGCTGCCGCACTGAAGGCTGCAACACCTGCAGGCAAGGGACTTGGCGCATCACCGGGAGCTGCCTGCGGTAAAGTGGTGTTCAGCGCGGAAGATGCTGAAAGCTGGGCTGCAAGGGGCGAGAAGGTGGTACTGGTCCGTCTGGAGACATCTCCTGAAGATATTACAGGTATGAAGGCTGCCCAGGGTATCCTGACCGTCCGCGGCGGAATGACTTCCCATGCGGCAGTGGTTGCCCGCGGAATGGGAACCTGCTGTGTATCCGGCTGCGGCGACATCGCCATGGATGAGGAAAACAAGAAATTCACACTGGCAGGCAAGGAGTACCATGAGGGAGATTATATCTCCATTGACGGAACCACAGGCAACATCTATGACGGCAGAATTCCCACCGTGGATGCCACCATCGCCGGTGAATTTGGCAGAGTTATGGCATGGGCCGACAAATACAGAACTTTGAAAGTAAGAACAAATGCAGACACGCCTGCGGACGCAAGAAAGGCAAGAGAACTTGGCGCCGAGGGTATCGGCCTTTGCCGTACCGAGCATATGTTCTTTGAAGAGAGCAGAATTGCTGCTTTCCGTGAGATGATCTGTTCCGATACCGTGGAAGAGAGAGAAGCTGCCCTGGAGAAGATTCTTCCTTACCAGCAGGGTGACTTTGAGAAGATTTATGAGGCGCTGGAGGGATATCCGGTTACCATCCGCTTCCTTGATCCGCCTCTTCATGAGTTTGTTCCCACCGAGGAGGCAGACATTGAGAAGCTGGCAAACGCACAGGGCAGGACGGTTGAGGAGATCAAGAATTATATCGCGGGCCTGCATGAATTCAATCCCATGATGGGACACAGGGGATGCCGTCTGGCAGTGACCTATCCCGAAATCGCCAGAATGCAGACAAGGGCTGTCATCCGTGCGGCAATCAATGTACAGAAGGCTCATTCCGAATGGAAGATGAAGCCCGAAATCATGATTCCCCTGATCTGTGACGTGAAGGAACTGAAATATGTGAAGAAGATCGTGGTGGAGACTGCAGATGCGGAAATCGCTGCTTCCGGAATTGAACTGGAATACGAAGTCGGTACCATGATTGAGATTCCCAGGGCTGCACTTACGGCTGACGAAATTGCAACAGAGGCTGATTTCTTCTGCTTCGGTACCAATGACCTGACCCAGATGACATTTGGCTTCTCACGTGATGACGCAGGCAAGTTCCTGACCTCTTACTATGACACCAAGATTCTGGAGAATGATCCTTTTGCAAAATTGGATCAGAACGGTGTCGGCAAGCTGATGGAAATGTCCATTAAACTGGGCAAGCCCGTTAATCCCCAGATGCATGTGGGTATCTGCGGCGAGCACGGCGGAGATCCTTCTTCTGTGGAATTCTGCCACAAGATTGGGCTGGATTATGTTTCCTGCTCACCTTTCCGTGTGCCTATTGCGAGACTGGCAGCAGCACAGGCGGCAATTTCCAATTAATGCCATATGCGCGTAGACAATGAGCCATGCGGGGACTGGCAGAAACAGCCGTTGGGAGCTTGTTCACAAAAGGATGTTTTTGACTGGGCTCATGGGGCGAAGCCCGTGATCGACATGAAGTGAACTGTCGAAGACAGTTTGCGGAATGGAGGGGAGCATGGTGTAGTTAGGTACTCGTTCAGGCGAAAATATTGAAGAATGGCTTAAAATAAATAGAAAGCGTAGCTTTCTATTGGGATTATTGAGGCTTGGTGGGGTTCATCACAGTGGGTGGTGGACCCCATTTTTTTGTGTTTTTATATGCCGCTGATAGAGGAGAGATTGGGGAGAAAATGAACTATCACGCAAAAGTCGGCAGTTTCCGAGATAGTATGGAGTTATGCGTGTTTGTTTGCAAAATTTGTGGTATGTATTATAGTATAGAGCTGATTATGCTATAATATTAAGTATGAAAAAGTTAAGAGAATGGTACAGACTTGAAAAAGTATTTTGAAATATGTTGGGAGAAAAAAATTAGAAGTAATTTGAAGAAGAAAATTTTTAGCCTTTTCTTTTTTACATAGAAAAATGTAATTTTATATAGTAGAAAAAAATGTAATTGATAATAGAAGAGAGCGGGAAAAAAATGTAATATTAAAGATGAAAAAAGTCATTCATACGCATTAATGATATTAACCATTACTGGGATTGTGATAAATTTGAATTATTGGAAGACTTGTTAGAAAAATACGGGAAGGGTATACGAGTACATAAATATTATTATCTTTTTAAAGATTTGAATTGTTATCAAAGAGATGGAATTATGCATGACCATACAGATATTGATCAAGACTATATAATTGGTGCTGAGATGTTCAATAACTATGATACAAGAGATGATTGTAGAAGTATACAACCTATGATAGAGGTGTGTTGATGATATTAAGTGTGAGTAGAAGAACAGATATCCCCAATTATTATTCAGATTGGTTTCTTACTAGAATTAAGGAAGGATTTTTATATGTACGAAATCCTATGAATGTGCATCAAATAAGTAGAATAGACCTTTCACCAGAAGTGGTAGATTGTATTGTGTTTTGGACAAAGAATCCTGCAAATATGATTGAAAAGTTAGAGGATTTACAAAAATATATGTATTATTTTCAATTTACTCTTACAGGGTATGGTAAGGATGTAGAACCAAATCTTCCCAATAAAAGAGAAGAGCTTATTCCAACATTTAAGCGATTGTCTGAAAAAATAGGAAAAGAAAGAGTAATATGGAGATATGATCCCATTTTGATAAGTAAGCGATATACAATAGATTACCACTTAAAGGCTTTTGAGGAAATAGCAAGTAATCTTGAGGATTATACTAAAAAGGTAGTTATCAGATTTATTGATTTGTATTCTAAAACGCAACGAAACACAAAGGAACTTGATATTAAGCAGATGACAAATGAAGAAATGATTGAGTTGGCAAGGGAAATGGCTCAGATTGCTTCAAAGTATAATTTAATAATTGAAACTTGTGCAGAGCAAATAAATCTTAACGAAGTCGGCATTCAACATGGAAGTTGTATAGATAAAAAACTAATTGAGAGATTATTAGGTTGTAAGTTGATTGCTGAAAAGGACAAAAATCAGAGGGAAGAGTGTGGCTGCTTTGAAAGCGTAGAGGTGGGGGCATATAATACTTGCCTTAATGGATGTAAATATTGTTATGCGAATTTAAATAATAGTAAAGTAGAAGAAAATGTAAAATTATATAATCGAGATTCTGCTTTATTATGTGGAAACATTTCTTCTGATGACAGGATTACTGAAAGAAAAGTGAAATCAATGAAAAATAATCAAATTAGTCATTTTATGCCATCGGGTGAAAAATAGAAAATTTTTATGGTAAATTCAGTGGATGCTTTTGCTTTAGCGGGAACGGTATTCTGCCGGAGTAATAGGGAGAACATAAGAATCAAATTGAATGATACGGAGGATGGATAGTTAATGGGCAATATTGTTATTTTAGTGGGGAGCATGAGAAAAGGCGGCAATACAGACTTGCTTGCGCAGGCATTTGCAGAAGGAGCCCGTGAAAATCATTCTGTGGAGATTGTATCTGTTGCCGATTATAAGGTCAATCCATGTATTGGCTGTAATTCATGTTTTACACGGGAAGGGAATAAGTGCTTTCAAAATGATGATATGGATGGGATATATGAAAAGCTGAAAGTGGCTGATATGGTGGTTGTTGCATCACCGGTATATTTTTATGGCATTAGCGCAGAATTAAAAGCGGTAATTGACAGACTGCATACGCCTATGAGAAATGAGTTTCCAATCAAAAAACTTGCTTTACTTCTGGTTGGGGCGGCAGAACTGCCAGAATTGTTTGATGCAATAAAATTGCAATATCAGCTTGTGCTTAATTTCTTCCATTTGGAAGATGCGGGTATGGTGCTTGTGAGAGGAGTTAAGGATAAAGGGGACATCAAAGGAAATGCAGCACTGAAGGAAGCATACGATCTGGGATTGTACGTTAAATGATGAGACTTGGAATAACTCAAAGATTTGTTAAAGAACAATAAGAAACGGCAGGAGTAAAAGAAGTATGCGATATTATCAGTGTGATAAATACCCAATCGAGTTCGTGTTGTCAAAGAATATTGATAAGCACTTTGGTTCCCATAACCATGTAGGGCATTATATTATATCGGTAGTCATGCAGGGAACGGTGGCAGTTTGCTTGGAGAACAGGGAAGTGGCGTGCCACAGAGAGGATGTGTTTATCGTCCCTCCTTATGCCATGCATTCCGTATGTCTGGGAAGAGATGCGAGTCTGCTGTCCATGTGCATAGGGACTGCCTTTATAAAAGAGACTGATATGGAAACGGCAGGGAGGATTGTTCAGGATTTGTTAAGGGATGCGGCAGCGCAGGACATTTTTGGAAGGGGCAAAGGGAAAAGCTGCTAACTTCCGTGCGGACGGTTTACGGTCTCCGGGATAATGGACACAAAGAGATGGATGCAGACATAAAAATTCTGGCTAATAAAATTATAAGTCACCCGGAACAGGAACTGTCCATAGAAACATTGGCGGCAGATATTTTTGTCAGTAAATATTATCTCATAAGGAAATTTAAAAGCAGTATCGGAATGACTCCGCACC
>OFHO01000479.1_pt1 | contig 37140 bp, 31 predicted proteins | sample 1521531 | NCBI WGS metagenome assembly OFHO01 (sample SAMEA3504124, study PRJEB24116) | mouse gut metagenome | biome: mouse gut; feature: mouse-associated habitat; material: faeces | place: Denmark | collected 2011
TGTACAAAAAATCCGGGTAAAGTTTCTTGACTTTTGTCCGATAATATAATAGAATTGATAAAAGTTGAGCAGGATTTTCATCCTCAAAAACTATACTTTTTGAGAATTTTCTTTTGTTCTGTTTCCATCCAACAGTTTCCGTGTTATACTACACGTACAAGCAAATCAGACAATTTCTGCCATTCACCAAACCCACGGCTACCGCATTCTGCCATATTCCACATACCATACAGTCCTTTCCGTCTTTCCGTGTATGTTGTCCCATATATTTGCCCGGCAGTTATATATTTGAACCGTTTATTCCTTATTAAAATACCCCTATTAAAATACCCCTTCCGTGAAGCGGACACACGCCTGGTAAATCTGTCTCTTCAAAACTGCGGGAGTGTCTCAGGCTGGCAAAGCGGAAGCACCAGGACTGATGAGCATTTTAGGGAATATTCTAATGGACATCATGTCCGACATTCCCAATATGGAAAATATTACGGAGTAGTACATATAACAAAGGATACGCTGTCTACAAAAGTCCTTGTTCTGACAGCAAAAATCCACTTCTGATCAGTCCTCTGTACAATGTGTTTTCTGATTGAGTAAATTGATACGATATGGTAAAATATAATAAAAGGAGCAGGTAACAATGGAAAAGGTAAGGATAACAAGCACACCTTATGACGATGTGTTCCGCACGCTGCTGAATGACTGCAGTTCTCTAATCATCCCTGTGATAAACGAAGTGTTCGGAGAGCATTATTCAGGCCAGGAAAAGATCATCTTCTCACCAAATGAGCACTTCCTGAACCAGCAAAACGGGAATGAAGAGGAACGGATCACGGATACCAGTTTCAGGATTGAAGGAAAACAAACCAAAAAATACCATCTGGAATGCCAAAGCAGTACCGATAACAGTATGCTGGTCCGATTTTTTGAATATGATACACAAATTGCCCTGGATGAGGGGACAATTAACGGAAATATCCTTACAGTGACACTTCCTCATTCCGCTGTATTGTTTTTAAGGCATCATGCATCAACACCCGGTACGCTGAAAATCAGGATGATAACTCCTGGCGGAACCGTGGAATATGATATCCAGGTGATGAAATCCCAACAATACACCCTGGAAGAGATTTTTGAGAAAAACCTTCTGCTGTTGATTCCTTTCTATATCTTTTCTCACGAAACACGCTTTGATGAATATGAAAATGATAAATCAAAGCTGAAGACCCTGCAGAAAGAATATGAGCAAATCAAAAATAAGCTGGAGGAACTCTTAAATCAGGGAGCTATCAGTGAATACACAAGGTGTACCATTATTGATATGTCAAATAAAGTATTGGAGCATATCGCTGTAAAATACGATTATGTCAAGGAAGGAGTGAAAGCAGTCATGGGTGGAAAAGTACTGGAATATGAAGCAAAAACAATAAAAAGAGAAGGTCTGGAAGAAGGTATTGAACAAGGTATTGAACAAGGAGAAGACAGACTCTCCAGATTAATTACAAAGCTGCTGGAAAACAATCGATCACAGGACATCATCAAAGCCACACAAGACAAACAGTACAGAAATAAACTTTACGAAGAATATCTTATTGGCAAATAAGTAACTTTTAAGGGAGAGTAGTCTTCATTGCTGCTCTCCCACTCCTCTCCTCCTATTTGGTGCTTACAGCCTGGCTTATCGGCCAAACCATGCCATATATGAACTTTTTTACCATGGGAGCCCCTTTAAAACACTATTTACAGAAAAACACTTTCATGGAAATCATGGGAATTACGGCATCAGGAATCTCCCAAATACCTGCCTCATACACCATTCCATATCAATGGCTGCCACATCCTCAGTGATCACAATTGCTTCCCGTTTATAGACCGTATTATCCACAATATAATCTATATTGCCTACCTGCATCCCGCTTTTTACCGGGGCCTGCAGGGAATCTGCCATGGTATATTCCACCCTGACTTCCTCATCCTCTCTCATAAGAAGGCCCTCTGCCTGCCTTATGTAAGACACTGCCGGCAGTTTCTTTTCTGATCCTTCCTTTTCCTCCCCGCCGCCTGTTTCTTTCTGTGTCAGATTTTCCCGGACTCCACTGCTGTCCTGTTGTTTCCGGACAGGTATTCTCCCGGAAGCTTTTTGTGCTTCCCTCTCACCGGAAGTTATGGGGGCTGATCCACCCACGGATGCCTCCCTTCCTTCTCCTTCAGCAGATGTTATCCGGTCTGATCCGCCCACGGATACCTCCCTTCCTTCTCCTTCACCGGAAGTCGTCTTGTCTTTCTCGCCCACGGATACCTTTGTATCTTCCCCTGGGGTTTCACTGTATCCCGTCATTTCGCTGCGCGCCGTACCCTGGCCGGTCCCGGTTTCCGTTTTCGCCACCCTGACATTGGCATAAGCCGTTCCTCCCAGAATATCCGTCTGTCCATTCTGCACGGGAATGGACTTCAGCAGGCTTTCGTCAAAGCAGACACCCTCCTGGGAAAAACTTCTGTAAAAATAATTATCTATGCCGTACTGCATGAGTTTTTTGGTATCGCTCCACTTATATCCCTTATTGTTGGGCCAGCCGCAGGCCAGCAGCGCCACGATAAAAGTTCTTCCGTCCCTCTCCAGGGCGCCCACATAGCAATACCCTGCCTTGTTGGTAAATCCGGTTTTTCCCGTCAGGGCCCCGCTCATCATATTCAGGAAAGCGTTATGATTTACGCAGGAATAGCTGCGCCCATTGGCCGAAAAAGAGTACCCGGGAGCCCTGGTAATCTCCAGAAAATCCCCTGCGCAGGGAGATTCTTTGATGCAGTAAGCCATGATCCTGGCCAGTTCCTTCGCCGTGGTACAGTGTTCCTTCTGTATGATGGTTCCATCCTCCATGGCAAATGTCTCCGTGGCATCCAGTCCATTTGGCGTGATAAACCAGGTATTTTCACATCCCAGTTCCACTGCTTTCTTGTTCATCAGCGCCGCAAATGCCGCCATGGCCTGTTTGCTCTCCTCCGCGCTAAATTCCGACGTGTCTTTGTCCCGAAGCTCCTGGGGCAGAAAACGCTTCCCCACATATTCCGCCAGCGCCACGGCAGAATCATTGTGGGATTCCAGCATCAGGGAATGAAGCAGGTCCCGGACCCGGTACTGCTCTCCTTTCTCTATGTATAGTTTGACCTTAGGCATACCGGCGGCATAGGAAGATACCGTCAGAATGTCTTCCGGGGATGTATTTTCCAGCACGAGAATACATGTCATGATCTTGGTGGTGCTTGCCATGGCAAGAATTGTCTCCTCATTTTTTCCGAAAAGCACTCTCCCGGAATCCGCGTCCAGTAAAACTGCCGCCGTGGCATACAGTTCCAGGTCCGCCCCCTGTACCCTCACCTGGGGCAGCAACAAAAGAAGGGCACAAAAAAAGCCCCATATTATTTTTTTCATCCGCATTTTCATCACTTCAGTCATCCCATGGGATTTTTTATAATATATGAGACTGGTTTTCTATTTTATGTTTGAGGACAGGTTTCTAATCAAAAATAGAGTAAGCATTTTCTCCTGATTTCCCAGGTCAGATATCCAGCTGCAGCTGCACTTCCGCCTCTGCCTGCTGTTTAAATTTCTCCAGCTGGACCGGATTTAATTCCGGCAGTTCCTCAATACTTTTAACACCGAAGCAACGCAGGAACTGTTCCGTGGTGCCAAAAAGCAAAGGTCTGCCCGGGGCATCCAGCCTTCCCAGTTCCGTAATCAGATCATACTCCAGGAGCTTGTTGATGGCATGGTCGCAGTTGACACCCCTGACACGTTCAATCTCCGCCCTGGTCACCGGCTGCTTGTATGCAATGATGGAAAGAGTCTCCAGCACCGTGTCCGTCAGGGACATTTTTTTTGGCGCCCTGGCTATTTTGATCACATATTCATACATTTCCTCCTTGGTGCACAGCTGTACCGCATTGTCCAGGCGGGTCAATATAATTCCCCTCTCCTCTTTTCGATAGCGTTCTTCCATATGCAGCAAGATTTCTTTTGTGGTTTTTACATCTTCCTCTATCACATCCGCAAGCCTGCTGATCTCCACGGATTCCCCCATGGTAAACAGCACTGCCTCTATCGCCGCTTCCGCCCTGGTTCTTTTCATTCTTACCTGTCCTTCCCGCAGACCGTGCCCGTCACATTGCATCCGGAATCACCTGCACATTCCTTTCCTGATTTGCCGTCCCCTGCCAGCATTTTGTTTTACGGGCGCCTTCCCTGCCCCGCAATTCTGCCGCTTGTGGTGGCAGGCCCTTAAACTGCGTTTTCACATCAGGGAAGTTATCATGATATCGTCAAAAATTGACTCCTGGCTGATAAATATCTTTCCTGTTTTCATCAATTCCAGAATAATCAGAAAGGTGACAATAATTTCCATTTTACCTTCCTGCTTTTCCAGAAGCTTCCGGAAACTGAAGGTCTTATGTTCCCTGGCATACGCTTCCACATACAATGTTTTCATATCCATGTCTATTTCGTCTTTTTCGATATTGCCGTACTGGCTCCGGATGGGATCGATCTTATCCTCCTGTCTCCGGACTATGGATTTAAAAATCCCGTGAAGCTTGCTCAGCGTCATATCCCCGATTAGGGCCTCATAGTCCAGGGGATGCTTGTACATAGCCACTTCCGGCGGCAGATTCTGCACTCTGTACATATTTTTCGCCGCATCCACCTGGCGGTCCTTCAGTTCCAGGGACATATATTTATACATTTTATATTCCAGTAACTTTTGAACCAGTTCCGCCCTGGGGTCTTCTTCCTCCCCCTGCTCGTCCACCTCCCTGGGAAGCAGCATCCTGCATTTGATATCAATGAGGGTGGCCGCCATCACCAGAAACTCGCTCATCACGTTCATATCGCTGGTTTCCATCTTCCTGATGTAATCCAGGTACTGCTCCGTGATTTCCACAATGGGAATGTCATATATATCCACTTTGTTTTTATCGATCAAATGAAGCAGAAGATCCAGCGGGCCTTCAAACACTTCCAATTTTACAGGTATTGCCATGGCATCCTCATATATGCTTTCTGTCACAATTTCCCGGAAATGTTCCGGATTTTCTCAACCCAAGACTCTATTTTACCGTTTTTTCCCCTTAATTTCAAGAAAAACATATGTTTCCCGGCAGGGCAGCCCGCCCCACATTACTGTGAACGCGGGATATCCGCCCCGGCTTCCGGGTCCGCCCCAAGGGGACAAAATTCCACCACCCATAACTCCGCAGGATTGAACAGTCTCACCGGAACCGTATGGTTTCCCAGCCCCCGGCTCAGCACCATCACCGATTTCCCCTCTTGGAAAATCCCCCCGTCATACTTTGGAAATACATGCCAGGAGGGCGATATGACACCCTTTCCCCAGAACGGAACCCTGGCCATGCCGCCGTGAATATGCCCCGACAACGTCAGGTCCGCCCCCCATGCGGCATACTCGGGAAAATAATCCGGATTATGGGCCAGCAGGACAGTGTATTGTTCCCGGAAAGCCTGTCCCAGCGTTTCCGTCAGATACTCCGCAGGCATCTTCGTCAGGGAAAAGCGCCTATAAAAATCTTCATGGATTTCCGCACCGTAAACTGCCAGCCCATATTCCGGCAGCAACACATGGGCATTGGCCAGCGGCTCAATTCCCAGTTTTCCAAGCGCCTCCCCGTACCGGCGTGCCATGTCCCCGTATACATCCGGATACAGCTTCAGCCGGTGTTCATGATTGCCGTTTGCATAAAAGACAGGATATTCTTCCGCCAGTTTTTTCAAAAAATCCAGCGCCGGCTCCATGGAAGCCCCGGGCTGTGCCGTCAGAATGTCTCCCGCAATCAGGATCAGGTCCGGCCGCGCCTCCCGGATTGCCTCCAAAAGAACATGATTCTCTTTTCCGTACTGTTTATTGTGCAAATCCGTCAAAAATACGGTTTTGCAGGGCTTTTTGATCCGGTCATCCGTCACGGTATATTTTTTTACCACAAAACGGTTGCTGTCATACAGCATAACCCAGACGCAGACCAGTACAGCCAGCCCAAACAAAGTAATCAGTATATCTGCCATATCATTCCTCATAAACTGCTTTTTGTCCGGAACCGGTTCCAGATTCTGTTCCGGCTCCGGGATAACCGCCCCTCTGCTTCCCCCGCTCCGGTACGCAAAACTGCAGGCTGCAGCGCCGAAACAGAAATCCGGACCCGCTGTCAGGGAAGCAGCAGGAAAAAGTCAAAAATTCTCCTCAGATAATCCCCATATCCCGCTTTCTCAATATTTTCTGCCGCCAGAATGGACACACTGCCGATTTCCGTGCCGTTCAGAAGATATCTGGCCTTTCCCACTTCCGCCCCCTCTTCCACTGGCGCCTGTATGTTTTCCGGCAGATCCAGCACTTTCTCCACCGTGGACAAATCATTGCCCCCTGTATCCAGATACCGGAACTCTTTCTGGTATCTCACATCCGTCTCATCCTCCACGCCGCCCTCTACGGCAATGGGAAGCAGGGCATCCTTGTTTTCGTCTATGTACAAATCACATACCCCGAAACCGTAGGTCAGCAGGGTCTGCGCGTCCCCGAAACGAGTCTTATAGTCCGGCGCCCCCATGACCACCGCAATCAGGTCAATACCGTCCTTTGACGCGGTTGCGGCAAAGCAGTATTTTGCTTTGGAGGTGGATCCCGTCTTCAGCCCCGTGGTCCACTGATACTGTTTCAGCATTTTATTGGTGCTGCTCAGGGTAAAATTCACGGTTCCCTGCCTTGTCTCATGTACAATATCCTCCATCCAGATCTTGGTGTAATTGAAAATATCCGGATGTGCGGTAGTCAGTTCCCGGGACATGATCGCCACATCTTTGGCAGAAGTATAGTGTTCGTCGGAATCGCTCAGCCCGCAGCAGTCCACAAAATGCGTATCCGCCATACCCAGCGCCTGGGCCTTTTCATTCATCAGGGCCACAAATGCCTCCTCGCTGCCGGCTATGTGTTCTGCCACCGCCACAGAGGCGTCATTGCCGGAGGACACCGCAATGCACTTGATCATGGTTTCCAGGGTCTGTATCTCCCCCGCTGCCAGGTATACCTGGGATCCTCCCATGGAACTGGCGTACTCGCTGGTAGTCACCTGATCCGTCAGATGTACTTTTCCCGCGTCCAGGGCCTCAAAAGTCAGCAGCAGCGTCATAATCTTTGTAATGCTGGCAGGGCTCCTGCGTTCCGTGGAATTGAGCTCATATATCACTTCCCCCGTGGAACTCTCTATCAGGATCACCGAAGGAGCCGAAACCGTAACATTGGCCTTTGCAGGCAGAACGCTCAGAAAAAACATCCCCAGCGCCAGCCACACAGCCGCGACATTTCTCGCCCGCAGCTTCCTTTGCCGTGAGCCGCTCTCCCCCAAAAAATGAAACCGGAAAACCAGACCCGGAAGATCTTTTTCCCCAGTGTCCTTTATCCTGAACTTTGTCGTCTCAGACATAAAAAATGCCACACTCCCTATTCCTTATCTTTGTCTATAGAATATGAGAATGCGGCCAAATATATGCCATAACTCTTGCGGAAACTTATCTCTTCCGCCGGTCCCTGCTACCGGACAGACAAAAGTCTCTCTTCTCCTGCCCCTGCCTTCCGGCTCTTCTGCACATACAAAATCCCCAGCTTTATAGCCGGGGACATGTCGCTTAGTTATATTTACGCTTCCTAGCTGCTTCAGACTTCTTTTTACGTCTTACGCTAGGTTTCTCGTAATGCTCACGCTTGCGAATCTCTTGCTGGATACCAGCCTTGGCACAGCTTCTTTTGAAACGACGCAGAGCGCTGTCCAAAGTTTCGTTTTCTTTTACGATTACGTTTGACATCTTCACCCGACCTCCCTTCAGTCCCTCAAGCAACATGACTGATTGGGTTATTTATGTAGCGCACATGGCGTATACACATTTTTTATTATACCACAAAAGCCTGCCACGTCAACTCTTTTTTACATATTTTACATAAATTTTTGCAAAATCTTTTTACTGGTCTTTCCCGATCATCTGGTCATACAAATCCAGCCCGAAACTGGTCAGTTCCGGGGCATGCCGCACCATTCTGAATGTACGGGTTCCATCCTCCATGCGCTGGGCACTGTAAAATTCCACCCCCGAATTCGGGGACTCCCGAAACTGGTCATACATTCTCCTGGCAAAGGACAGCAGATGCGTGACAGTCAGCACCTTCACGCCCGCCTCCATAAGGGCCCTGACAATATCGTAGGCGATGACGGAGCCTTCCAGCTCCGTGGTGGATGCGAAAGACTCGTTCAGCAGAATCAGGGAATCCTCCCCCAGATGATCCACGATCCGGCTCATGCGTCCCAGCTCCTCATCCAGCCTTCCGCTGTTCATGGCGCTGTCTTCCCTTCTGGTAAAATGGGTGAAAAAACTGGTAAAAATGCCGCTTTCGTAGCTTTCTGCGCTCACGGCCAGCCCCGCCTGCATCATCACCTGGGCGATACCGATGCTCCGTAAGAAAGTGGATTTTCCCCCCTGATTGGCTCCCGTGATGATCAGCAGTTTTTTACCGGCCATATCACAGGTATTTCCCACCGGTTCCAGATGCTGTTCCACTGCCATCACCGGCTCCTTCAGCATCCGGAAGCACAGCGTCTCCCTTCCTCCCACCCTGGGATAACACATGGGCAGCCCAAAACGCTCCAGATGATGTTTCAGATTGACTGCTCCCCGGTAAAAGGCTGCCTGGAAACGGAGCTGTCTGAAAAATCCGTTGAAGGCGCTGAAAAAGGGATCACAGCAGGATACGATATACCGCACCGTACTGTATTCCAGCTGCTCAGCCTGCTCCCACAGACCAGTCTCCCTCTGGATACAGACCAGGGTTTTCGTCTTTTCACTGATAAAATCCTGGGCACGCCGGATCAGGGAAGCAGGGCGATGACAGCGTTTCACATCCGTCTCCACCTCCTCCAGCCCGAAATCCTTCAGCTTCAGCCCCTCCCCCATGCTGCAGCCCAGCACAATCCTGGGTTTGTTTCCCTTTGTTTCCCAAAAAGTCTCCTGGTCTCGTTCCTTGTCACTGGCATAGAAGGCAATTCCCTCCAGTATCCGGGTCAGTCCCTGCTCCAGCTCATGGGAAAATTCCTTCCGCAGCCTTTCATATAGGGAAATGAATCCTTTTGAACGAAATTTCGTCTGGTATTCTCCAAGCAGTTCTTTCAGCCTTGACAGGCTTGTGACAAACAGGCGCAGCACACGAATTTCCGTGATCAGGTTTCCGGGAGAATTGCGGGTTCCCGCCCTGCCTGCGGCCCTGCGGCCCAGCTTATCCCAGTCTGCCAGAACCTTTCCCGAAAATTCATATAGCCCGTCAATCAAATCCTCCAGTTCATGGCAGTCCCGCAGAATCTCCTGACGGTACAGAATTTCCTCCTCCGTCTTCAGGGGAACCAGCATCACCTTCCGCATGGCGTCCTCCAGATCCGGGTCCGGTTTGCCGATGCATTTTACTTTTTCCTCCTCCAGCACCACTTCGCTGGCGGCGGCCCGGAACAAAGTGTCCAGTCCCAGATCCTGGACAATGGCTTTTTCGTCAAAATAGCGTTCCTCACCGGGCCATTCTCTTTGGGCATACAGCAGACATGCTCTCATGACAGCCTCTCTTTCAGTCTCTCATAGCTCAGACCGTGTTTACTCACCAGGTTTACGGCATTTGTCCGGGACCGGGTACTGCTTCTGGCAATCTTGAAATTCTGTACCCCCCTGTCATCCACCATGGCCTGCAGCGCCGCCACCCGTCCGTCTTTCCCGCTGAGATCGCCCAAATGGGTCACATAGATTCCAAAACAGCCCTTATCCAGAAAATGCTCCAGCACCCTTCTGCCCATAATGCAGGCATCATAGTTGGCTGCAGTGGTAAACAGTTCGTTGATGACCACAAACGCATGCCTTCCCCCCAAATCCTTCATCATGGGGGCCAGTCTCGTCAATTCTTCTTTCAGTTTTCCCCGCCCGGTCTCCACGCTCTCTTCCACGGAAAAATGCGTTAAAATATCCGGGAAACGGTACACTCTCGCCGAAACCGCAGGCACATCCAGACCCATCATGGAAAAATAAACCAGCTGTCCCAGGCTTCTGGCAAAGGTGGTCTTGCCGCCCTGGTTGGGGCCGGTGAGTACAAAAAAACGTTCCTGCTCCTTAAAAAACATGTCGTTGGTCACCACTTCTCGTCCCGTGCAGGCCAGCGCCAGATCATATAGGCCCACTGCGGACATTTCTGCCCCGCAGGCGGCTTCCAGGATTTCCGGCTGCTCTTCCACGGCGGGTTCTGCGTCCCCGCAGGCGGCTTTCAGGTTCTCCGGCTGCTCTTCCGCGGCGGGTTCTGCGTCCTGATAGGCGGTTTCCAGGTTCTCCGGCTGCTCTTCCGTTCCTGCTTCCCGGACGGAGGAGGCCTGCCCCGGAGAGTTCCCAGCACCCCATTCCGGAAACCTGTCTATGATCTTTGGTGTGGCAAAACAGAATCCCCTTTCCCGCATCCTGCCCGAAAAGCATAGAAAAGAGAGATAGAACCCGATCTCCGACGCAAAACGTATCAGTTTATCGTCTGCATATTCACCATATTCCCCGTAAAACCGTTCTGCCGCCTCAAAAAACTCCGGATTCCGTTTCCGAAAGGCTTTCAGCAGCTCCCGCTCCAGATCTGCAAGCTCCGGCTCTGCCTCAAAAGGACTTCTCAGTTTTTCCTTTTTTCCCGGAAAAAGTTTTTCCAGAAAGGCGTCATAACGCCCTTCTGTCTCCCCGCAGGATATGGTAATTCTGTCGTTTTCATAAGTCAGAACCAGCCGGAACGCCTTCATGTCTTCCAGCAGTTTCCGGCTTTCCTCCTGCAGGTTTCCAAAAAAATCCCCTGCCAGATATGCCCCCAGATACTCCCGGAACGCACTCATGCCCCGGGAATGCAGTTCTTTGCCCAAAAGGCCCTGGAACAGCCCCGCAAAAGCATCACAGTAGTATCCGGTTTCACGGATATGCCATACTGCCCTCTGCAGACGCAGTTCCACCGCCCCCTTTGCGGCGGCGGCTTCCCTTCGCCTTTTCATGGCCTTGCAGAAGGTGCACAAAGGTTCGTAAAGCCCCGCCTCTTTGATATCCGCCAGCACTTCCCTGCGGTAATCCCCGCAGTCGCCGTTTTCGGGAAAATAATGATAAAAAGACGAAATTTCCTCTCCCCAGTCCAGCCGGATCCGCTCCGTAATCCGGTCCAGGTTCAGATCCTGAAAAAACGGCGGCCGGAGCTTTCCCTTGTAAGAACTTTCTTCTTTGTCCAATATACTTCTGAATTGCATTCTGCACTTTCCTCTTTTGTGCCTCTGCCTGCACCTATGGCTTCGGAATATTGATCAGCTGCCCTGTCCGGATCAGGTCCATGTCCCGGATCTGGGGATTTGCCGCCTTCAGGGCACCCAGGCTGACCCCGTTTCTGACAGCGATATGGGAAAGCGTATCCCCGGCCGAAACCGTACACCCGCCCATGACCGACACAACATATTCATCCCCTCGGTTCAGGGCAAACATGGCGTGGCCCTGGGGGTTGATTCTGTAGATACCTTCCTGCTTCATGGCACCGGAAGCCTCATCATAGGAATAAAGCACGGCATGTTTTCCGGCATTTTCCTCCCCCAGGCCCACATGAAGATTGATGCAGAAGGGATAGGGGTCCTTCTCTTTCATGGAAAACTCTTTCGCAATCAGGTTTCCCCCAGCCTGCTTTTTTGCTTCCTCAGGGATCACCGATTCGAAAGTCAGGTCTGCAGACACCGGAATATCGCTTCTTCTCACGTCACGTCCGCTTATACTAAACGTAATTCCGTTATTCGTCAGCAAAGCCAGGGTGGCATTTTTTCCTGCCAGTTTCTGCAGAATCTCCACGGGCACTTCAAAAGTATTTCCCACGGAAAAATTCACATTCTCTCCCCGGCCGTTCTGTATGGCCTCTCCCAGTCGTTCCAACATCACATGCCAGTCTGCCGTTGCATCTTCCGAAGACTCCTCACAGACAATGACAGTGCTTGCCCCGGCGGCTTTTGCCGTCCCATCCTGGGATATCCATGACAGGGGAACCACCACAAAGATCAGTGTGAAGGCCCTGATGACTGTTGCCATTCCTTTTGTTTTTTCTTTCATTTTACACCTCCATGCGTGCTTCGTCACGCATACCTTTTACTGAAACTGCATTCATTACTTAAAAATTCCTGCATTTTCTCAGCGGAAACCGCATAATTAAATTGTTACCTCATTTTCATTATGCCCAGATGAAAGAAAAAATGAATGTCAAATCATGTCAGAAAAGCAAGTCAGTCAAAGCCCTTGTGCCTGAAACATCCCCGCTATTTCTTCTGCGGTTTCCTGCATTCCACGCTGAAACCATACTTCAATCCAGCCATACAGCGTATATGCTACATATGCCCTTGCATATGCTTCCACCTTTGAATGTCCGGGATTCGGTCCGTATAACCCGATAATCACATCTTTCAAAAGGTACACAAGGTTTCTTTCATTTAACAGACTGTAAAAATCTTTGTGTTTTTCAAAGTGCGCAAACAGTAAGCCAAGCAATTCGTTTAAAGGTCTGTTTTCTTTTCCGCCCGCTTCGTCCGTCCATTCTTTGAATATTTTACTGATATATCCCCGCAGAATATCCTCTTTGCTTTCAAAATTCCGATAAAACGAAGCTCTTCCGACACCGGCAAGGTCGCATAATTCGCTGATGGATATATCTCCCACAGGCTTGTCCTGCAACAGCTTCAGAAGTGATTCCGTAATATGCTCTATGACATAAGTGTTTCTGGCCTGATTGCTGAACGGTGATACATTTTTCGGAGATTGTCTCATTTTGTCGCCTCCCATTAACATTTAGTAAAGTCGCTGATACAGCAGAAGTGTCGAAACATATGTATCACCAATATGATAGCACGCTGTAAATCTAATGTCAATAGCATATGCCCATTGTCATTGCAAAAGCAAAGAAACCCGGCCATAACATCCCGGAAATATACAACAACTTAAGGGTATGGCCGGATGTGCCGGTAAATGTCACCTGAACATGGGCGGTCCTGCTTCTGAATATCATCCGAAAGCGCACACAAAACTATCTTTCCGAAATCAAATAGGGGAATGCGTTTCCCCACTACCCGCCGCGCGGCCCGTACGGCGCTTTAGCGGCATAATTCCAAGTGCGATGAGTCGCACTTTTGTACGGGCCTGCGCATAAAAAAAGACTGCCGCATGATAAGAACTTGTCCTGCATGCGGCAGCCCTGACGATTCAATTTATAAGTTACCCGGCAAGCTGACCCTCCAGCACCCTGGCCGCCTCGGCAATACAATCCGGAATTCCTGCGGGATTCTTGCCTCCTGCCTGGGCCATGTTGGGACGGCCGCCTCCGCCGCCTCCCACTTTTCCGGCAATTCCCTTGATCAGGTTTCCGGCATGGGCGCCTCTGGCCAGCGCGCTGTCAGTGACACATGCAATCATGTTCACTTTGCCGTTGGCTTCGGATAAGAGCACTATCACTCCCTCGCCCAGCTTCTCCCTTAACTGGTCCCCCAGCTCCCTGAGTCCGTTCATGTCCACATTGCCCACATTGGCTGCAAGGAATTTCACCCCTTTGATTTCTTTCACATTGTCCATCACATTCCCCAGGGCTTCCCTGGCAGCTTTCGCCTTCAGGGACTCCAGTTCTGAGGACAGCGCCTTCATCTCTGCCTGCATATGGCTGATCTTTTCCACCAGGCTGGCCGGATTTGCCTTCAATATCCTGCCCGCCTCTTCCAGGGTGTTTTCCAGATCCTTGTAATAGGCAAACACGGCCTTTCCCGTCAATGCCTCGATTCTGCGCACACCGGCTGCAATACCGTTTTCAGACAGAATCTTAAAGGCCGATATGGCGGATGTATTTTTTACATGGGTTCCGCCGCACAGCTCCACGGAAAAGCTTCCCATCTTCACCACGCGGACTGTCTCGCCGTATTTCTCGCCGAAGAGCGCCATGGCGCCGGTTTTCCTGGCATCCTCAATACTCATGACCTCCGTCACCACCGGAAGGCTCTCCGCAATTTTTTCGTTCACAATCTGCTCCACCCGGCTTAATTCCTCCCGGGTCATGGCAGTGAAATGGCTGAAGTCAAACCGCAGTCTTTCCCTATCCACAAAGGAACCTGCCTGCTCCACATGACTGCCCAGCACTTCCCGCAATGCCTTGTGGAGCAGATGGGTAGCGCTGTGGTTTTTACAAGTGTCTCCCCTTCCGTCCGCATCCACTGTCAATGTCACAGGATCTCCCGCTTTGATCATACCCCTGGTGACGGTTCCGATATGCCCCACTTTACCGCCCAGCAGTTTCACCGTATCTTTTACCTCAAAGCTGCCATCCGCGGCTGTGATGACGCCCCTGTCGCCGTTCTGGCCGCCCATGGTGGCATAAAAAGGCGTCTCTTCCACGATTATGGTGCCGGCCTGTCCATCCGTCAGGGCATCTGCCAGCTCTGTCTCCGTGGTCAGCACCGTCACCCTGGAATCATGGGTCAGCCGGTCATATCCTACAAATTCCGTGGTCACGGCCGGGTCTATGGATTCGTACACCGTCACATCCGCGCCCATGTAATTGGTCACCTTGCGGGCCTTGCGGGCCATCTCCCTCTGACGCTGCATACAGACGCCGAAGCCGGCTTCGTCCACGGTAAAGCCCTTCTCTTCCAGAATTTCCTTTGTCAGGTCCACCGGGAATCCGTATGTGTCATAAAGCTTAAAAACATTCTCGCCGGAAAGTTCCGTGATGTTTGTTTCCTTCAGCTCCGCTTCCATCTGATTTAAGATGCTTAAGCCCTGGTCGATGGTTTTGTCAAATTTATCTTCCTCCTGGGTCAGCACATTCAGGATAAAGGACTTCTTCTCCTCCAGTTCCGGATACCCGTCCTTACTCTCATGAATTACCGTCTCGCTTAAATCTGCCATGAATTTTCCTTCGATTCCCAGAAGCCTTCCATGTCTCGCCGCACGGCGGATCAGACGCCGCAGCACATAACCCCGCCCCTCGTTAGAAGGCATAATGCCGTCGCTTACCATAAATGTGGTAGAGCGGATATGGTCCGTGATCAGCCGGATGGATACATCCTTTTCCGGATCGGCCTCGTATTCCACTCCGGCAATCCGGCAGATTCTGTCCCGAATGGCTTTCATGGTGTCAATGTCGAACACTGTGTCCACATCCTGCACCACCACCGCCAGCCGCTCCAGCCCCATGCCGGTGTCGATATTTTTCTGGGAAAGCTCCGTGTAATTGCCCTTGCCGTCATTGTCAAACTGCGTGAACACATTGTTCCACACTTCCATAAAACGGTCACAGTCACAGCCCACCTTGCAGTCGGGTCTGCCGCAGCCGTATTTTACTCCCCTGTCATAATAAATTTCGGAACAGGGACCGCAGGGGCCTGCCCCATGCTCCCAGAAATTATCGCAGGCGCCATTTTCGTCCCGGTAAAAACGGGTGATTTTTTCCGCAGGCACGCCCACTTCCTTTGTCCAGATTTCAAAGGCCTCGTCATCCTCACAGTATATGGAAGGATACAGCCTCTCCGGGTCCATGCCGATCACTTCCGTCAGGAATTCCCAGCTCCACGCAATCGCCTCATGCTTAAAATAATCCCCGAAAGAAAAGTTGCCCAGCATTTCAAAAAAAGTCAGGTGTCTTGCCGTCTTTCCGGTGTTCTCAATATCTCCTGTGCGCACGCATTTCTGGCAGGTGGTCACCCTGCGCCTGGGCGGGATCTCCTGCCCCGTAAAGTATGGCTTCAGGGGCGCCATGCCGGAATTGATGATCAAAAGACTGTTGTCATTGTGAGGCACCAAGGAAAAACTCTTCATTTTCAGATGCTGCTTGCTCTCGAAAAAATCAAGAAACATTCTTCTCAGTTCATTTACACCATAAGGTTTCATGCTTATCTTCCTCCAAATTCACAGTAAAAATTTATATGGCCAGAAAACAAATATACGCTCCGGCCGCCTGGGTTTCTCTGGGATACACTTTTCACAAAAGAGACGCAAAACCAAATGCCACTTCGGGCCTTTTTTGTTTCTTTGACGTCTTATTCTTCACTCGAAAGATCGCGCTTCGCGCTTCCTGTCCGACTTCGTCGGACTCTTTCTCGTTATCGACGCCTGAAAACCAAATGCCCCTTCGGGGCGCTTGGTTTTCTTTGGCGTCTTATACATTATAGCATGAATTTTGGTTTTGTATAGTGAAAATTTACAGAATATAAAGCCAATATAAAACCAGAATGGTAAAGCCGTAACATCTCAGTGCCTTGTCTGAACTGTTACATAAGATCAGAGTCATGGGCAGGTATGCGGAATTTTATGAACTGGCGCTGCTGTAATTCCTTATGGCGCGTTTCCATACGCATCTCACTATCAGGAAAACCAGAACCGGCACCAGGGCTCCCCACAGTATCAGCCCGGCAGAAAGCTCTCCCATAAGGAACAATCCCGGAAAATTGGTGATCACAAAAACCGGCAGGATAAATGTGCCGATTCGCTGCATCCATTTCCCGTAAATGGCGGAAGGCATATTATTGAAATCCCATAGGGCAGCAGTAATATCCCCGATGCCGCCCACCGAAAGCGTCCAGAAGCACAGCAGGTATGGCAGCAGAAACATGCTGTAAGTCAGCAGGCTCCCGGTAATCAGGAAAAACACAAAGCCTCCCACCTCCACAAATCCCACCGGCAGCCCTGCCCGTTTCCATCCTATGACGATCAGCACAATCCCCGCCACAAAATCCGGCGCCAGCAGGGAAAAATCCAGTCTCCTCATAGTCATGTAAAACTGCAGGGAAACCGGCTTGACGATATACAAATCCAGTTCGCCCCGCTGCACCATCGCCGGCAGGGAAGAGAAGTTACCGTAATAGAGCATGTAAATCCCCGTCATCAGTGTGTAAATTCCCACAAAAAGCATAATATGGTCCGGTGTCAGGATGCCGATACTCACACCTGCTTTGTATACAATGGCCACGTACAAAAGCTTGATAATCATCCATCCGCTTTCCACCAGCACACCCGCCGCAAAATTGATCCGGTATTCCATGACTGACATCAGGGAATATTTGATAATAACACCCAGAAGTTTTATATATCGTTTCATATTTTACTCCATTTCTGCATGGTTTTCATGCATGGCAGTCCTATTCTACCCCATTTCTGCACGGTTTTCGTGCATCGCAGGCCTATGGTCTGTTATAGTTTACTCCCGGGCTTTCAGCCTCCCACTGCCATGTATCTCTTGATTCCCTGTCTCCACATAAGTTCCCCCAGACAGACAAACACCAGGATCCATCCTGCCTGAAAAGCAAAACCGGCTCCGATTTTCTCCCAGCCAAACCGGCCGTTGATAATATTTACCGGAAACTGGGTGGTATATCCAAAGGGCAGCAGGCCGGCCAGAACTTCCACGATTCCCCCGAAAATATCCATGGGAAAGATACCTCCGCTGATCACTGTAATCACGATGCTCACGGCGCCGAACAGTTTGTCCACATCCGTCAGCCAGTAACCCAGCAGGCCGATACAATAAAAAATATAAAAATTCAGGACCACTGCCAGTACAAGGCTTATCAGAAATGCCAGACCTCTTGCCGCAGACAGAGGCATTCCTCCAAAAAGACCGGCTCCCAGAATGATCACTGTTCCCACCGGCCCGATCACCATAAACCTGGGCAGCTTCTCTCCCAGAAATCCGCTGAGCCTGTATTCTTTATATCCCACCGGACGAACCAGATATTTGCTTAGCCCCCCCATTTTAATGTCATCATTGATCTCCCACTCCACCCCGGCGCCTACGATCTGGGACACCAAAGTGGCAAGCAGGGTATACATCAGTATCTGTCCATGCCCATAGCCAAAGACCGCCTCCGCGTCCGAATGCCCGTAAATATAATTCCACATGGCAGTCTGTATGATGATGGGAAACAGCGCGCTCAGCATGCTCAGCAGAAAGCTGACCCGGTATTCCAGGGCCTTTTCCATCCCCATCAAAAACACACATCGGTATGTTTTCATAGCATTGTCACCTCTTATTCCAATTTTGTCCCTATGCAGACCGGCCTCCTGCCAATCCGGCAGGGGAACACTCGGTTCTGTTATATGTGTATCCTTCACGCTGTTTTTCGCTTCCAGCTCCCTGTCCCTCATCCCGTTTTCTGGTAATACCGGGCAATGCTTTCTTCCAGCGGAACCTCCGTCACCGTGAAGTCCTCCACCGGCAGGGCCGCCATGACGGATGCCAGAATCTCCCTGGTCTTGTCCCGGGGTACCTCCAGCACTGCTCCCCGGGGATTCATTTCCCTGACCCGCCCGAAGGTTTCCCACTGCTCCCCGGCAACCGTCTCCGCGGTTTTGATGGACACCAGTCTCTTTTCGCCGAAAAATCGGTTTATGTCGTTCAATTTTCCGTCATATACCAGCTGTCCCTGGTTGATGATCACCGCCCGGTCACACAATGCCTGAATATCTGCCATATAATGACTGGTGATGATCACGGTGGTCTTCCACTGTTCATTGTAATATTTCAGAAATTCCCGCAGCTTCTGCTGGGAAAGAATATCCAGGCCTATGGTGGGCTCGTCCAGAAACAAGATCTTCGGTCTGTGAATCAGGGCCGCCATCACCTCCATTTTCATCCTTTCCCCCAGGGAAAGCCTTCTCACCTGCACATTTACCAGTTCTTTCACATCCAAAAGCTCTGCCAGCTCTTCCACCACATCCCGGTATGCCTTATCCTCGACGCCGAAAATGCATTTGTTCAGATAAAAGCTGTCACTGGCCGGCAGATCCCACCAGAGCTGGTTTTTCTGCCCCATCACAATGGAAATCTGCCTTTTAAAATCATTTTTCCTCTCCCAGGGCACAAAACCGTTGATATCCACCGTTCCCCCGGATGGATGCAGGATGCCCGACAACATTTTCAGGGTGGTGGTCTTTCCCGCGCCGTTGGGGCCGATAAAACCGGTCATCTCCCCTTCTTCCACGAAAAAGGAAATATCCTTTACCGCCGACTTGACCAGCATCTCCCTATGAAAAATATTATGCAGGGATCCCCTGATTCCCATATCCTTTTTATAGAAAGAAAAGTCTTTTTTTAAGTGTTCCACGCGAATGCTCATTTTCGTTCTCCTTCCCGCCGCGCCGCCGGCTGTCCAGGCACAGACCGTCTGTGCCTGGATACTCCGGCGCTGGCCCGGGCCGCCATGCTACATAAATCCCAGCCGCCGGATATAATTGTCAAACTGGAACCGTACCTCCTGAATCCTGTACCGGCTGATATAAAGCCGCTCCCCGTTTGCCATCTCAATGAAATCTTTTTCCATGCTTTCAATATGATACATATTCACCAGCAGGCTTCTGTGAATTCTCACAAACCCAAGGCCTTTCAGCTTCTCTTCGCACTGCGTCAGGGTTTCTGTGACCGTTTCCACTCTTTTCCCGCCGCAGGAAATTTCCCCTTCCGGCAAAATATCCCCGTTCCCGGCAGCATTTCCCTTCCGGCACTCTCCTCCGCTCCCGGCAGCATTCCCCTTCCGGCACTCTCCTCCACTCCCGCAGACTTCTCCGCTGCCGGGAGGCTCCCTCCTCCGGGAGGAGGCTGTCAGATGCAGCCGGACATCGTGATGATCGCTTTCCAGATACAGAATATCCCTGCGCCGCACCAGCAGTTTCTTTCCGTTGCACACAAAATCAATTTTCTCTGTCAGGGGTACTTTGAAATGCGTGATTTTTCTGACGGCAGCCCGCAGATCCTCCTCCAGGGCAAAACTCCGGACCGTATGGAAAAACGGCATCCCCAGCGCCCTGAAAATCTCTTTCACATCCCGGGCGATAAAGATAACCGGCAGATCGGGAAGCTCCTCCCAGATCCGCTCCGCCAGCAGAAAGGCTTCCTCCCCCTCTTCCCGGCCCAGAACCAGATAGGAACATCTTTCCAGCTCCTGCCTTTTTTCTTCCGAAAGCAGCAGAACCGGGGGATCCAGCCCGCTTTGGGCAAAAAGCAGTTCCAGAATCTGCGCAATCTCTTCCCCCAGCTCCTTTGGGCTGCATAAAATCCCGATCCTGAGCATGGTCTGCTCCTTTCTTCAACTCTGTTGCATAAGCCGTTCAGCTTCTGAAAATGCGGCTATTCTTAACATTTTTATGCGGAAATCCCACTCGGCAATATCCGGAATTTCCGCATAAGGAAGATTATTGTTACAGTTACGCCTCAACTGCATGGTCAGAATAACAAAAAAATACCATTGATGCAAGCCTTCCCGCCCCAATGGCAGAAATCCCCTCCTCAATGGTATTTCTCATGTCCATACGTCCCTGCCGCAGGGCAATTGCACGACCTTCCCGTTTTGCAAATGAGTTTCACATTTTGAAAGCGGCCTGAGTCCCACCGCCCCGCCGGCGGCAGCGGCGGGACGCGGAATTTAAAATTCCCCGGTCTTTGTCAGCGTATGTGCGTTCCCTGGGGCGAAGCCGGATTTACACGGCACAGCCCGGTTTTCCCCCCTTGCGGGAAGCCCCGGTCCCATTTTCCGGAAAGGGCCGGAACAGAAAATAACAGATTCCGGCCAGCAGAACCACCGCCGCTGCCACACCCGGCACACTGCCGCTGCCGGCAAACAGGCTTCCCAGCTGGTAGATGATCAGGGAAACCACATAGGCCAGCCCACACTGATACCCGATGGCAAACCAGGTCCATCCGGCGCTGTTCATCTCCCGCCGGATGGCGCCCATGGCCGCAAAGCAGGGCGCACACAGCAGGTTGAAAGCCAAAAAGGAATATGCGGCTGCCCTACTCATATTCACAAAATCCAGCACCCCGAACACTCCCACCACTTCTTCCTTTGCCACCAGTCCCATGATGGTGGCGATGGCGGCTGTGGCGTCCCCGAAACCCAGGGGCAGGAAAATCCATTTGATGCCATTGCCCAAAACACCCAGCACGCTGTCCGACAGTTCCAGCTCCGTGCTGAATCCAAGGCCTCCGTTCACCATGCCGAAGCAGGATCCCGCCCAAATCAGAATGGAGGAAAGCAAAATAATGGTTCCGGCCTTTCTGATAAAGGAATACCCTCTCTCCCACATGCTTCTGAGCACATTTCCCGCCGCAGGCCAGTGGTACGCGGGAAGCTCCATGACAAAAGGAGCCGGTTTTCCCGCAAATCTTTTCGTCTTTTTTAAAATGATGCCGGAGATAACCACAGCCGCCACCCCCAGGAAATAGGCGCTCACCGCAATCAGCCAGGAACCCCCGAAAAGGGCGGTGGCAATCAGGGAAATTATGGGAAGTTTTGCGCCGCAGGGAATAAAGGTTGTGGTTATAATGGTCATCCTGCGGTCCCTCTCATTTTCTATGGTGCGGGATGCCATGATGCCAGGCACCCCGCAGCCGCTGCCGATGAGCATGGGAATAAAGGATTTTCCGGAGAGCCCGAATTTCCGGAACAGCCGGTCCATGATAAACGCCACCCTGGCCATGTAACCGCAGGCTTCCAGAAACGCCAGAAACAGAAACAACACCAGCATCTGGGGCACGAATCCCAGCACGGCTCCCACGCCTCCGATGATACCGTCCAGAACCAGGCTCTTTACCCATTGGGAACATCCCGCCGCCTCCAGGCCTTTTTCCGCCAGCGCCGGGATACCGGGCACCCATATGCCATATTCCGCAGGTTCCGGCGCTTGCTCCAGCTTCGGGTCCACCATTCCTGAAATATCCCATCCCGCCTCTGCCAGGGAATCCCCGTAAGCGCCGTAAGCCTCCTCAAAACCGCCGAAATCAGCCTCCTCCATGGCATACAGAATCTCCCCGGCGCCCGTCACACCTGCCTCTGCCGCCCCGGAAACCTCTGCCTTTAATTCTTCCGTAAACAGCACATTCTCCGCAAATGTGCCCCGGGCCTCCTCATAGGCCCCACTGCCCGTGCCCGGCAAATGCCAGCCATCCCCGAACACCCCATCATTCATCCAGTCCGTGGCAATCGTGCCCACTGTGGTCACGGACACATAATATACCAGCGTCATCACCAGTGCAAAAATGGGCAATGCCGCAAAACGGTTGGTCACAATCCGGTCAATTTTGTCCGAAACCGATGACTTCCGGCCGTCTCTGCGGGATAAACACTCCTTTATCATGGCCGAAATGTAAACATATCTCTCATTGGTGATAATACTTTCCGTGTCATCCTCAAAAGCTTCTTCCAGGTCTGCGATCTCCCGGGACACATCCGGCAGCTTCCCGGCCAGATCCGGTATTTTCTCATCTTTCTCCAGCAGCTTTATGGCAAAAAATCTTTTCTTGCCATCCTCCACCGCATCCCCCAGCTTCCCTTCCACCGCGCGGATGGCAGCCTCCACCCCGGGGGCAAATCTGTGAACCGGCGCTGTCACTTTCTTCTCCCGTGCCAGGGAAAGGGCCCTGGTGACCGCCTTTTCCATGCCCTTTCCCTTCAGCGCGGAAATTTCCACCACATCGCAGCCCAGCTTCCGGGTCAGTTTATCCACATATATGGTATCCCCGGATTTTTCCACAATATCCATCATGTTCACTGCCATGACCACCGGTATGCCAAGCTCCAGAATCTGGGTGGAGAGATAAAGGTTTCTCTCAATATTGGTGCCGTCCACAATATTGATAATGGCATCCGGCCTTTCATGAATCAGATAATTCCTTGCCACCACCTCTTCCGGTGTGTAAGGCGACAAGGAATAGATTCCCGGCAAATCCGTGATGATCACATCTTCGGAACCTATGTCCGCGTACTCCTTTTTCAGTTTCCCTTCCTTTTTTTCCACCGTCACTCCGGGCCAGTTGCCCACGAACTGACCGGAGCCGGTCAAAGCATTAAATAAAGTTGTCTTGCCGCAGTTGGGATTTCCTGCCAGCGCAATTTTTATGGCCATTTTCTTACTCCCTCTCTCCTGATTTTCCCCTGCAGTGCCGCCCTTTGTCAGCCTTTTCACGGGCCGGCACATTTCTGCCCCTGCCGGAGGCGCGAAAAACGCCCGGGCTCCCCTTCTGGCAGTTTTTGTTTCTCAAAGGCATTTGCTGCAGAATGGTGCTGTTTTATAATTTGTCACATCTATCTTTTATTAGTTTAAACTAACTATCGCTCCCAAAAAAGGATGCAGCATGAACGATGTAGACTGCTTATTCCACTTCGATCATCTCCGCATCTTCCTTCCTCAGGGATAATTCATATCCTCTCACAGTGACTTCCACCGGATCTCCCAGGGGCGCCACTCTTTTCACATAAATCTCCACGCCTTTCGTGATACCCATGTCCATGATACGTCTTTTTACCGGTCCCTCACCGGACAGTTTTTTCACCTTCACAGTCTGCCCGCAGGCAGTCTCCTTCAATGTTTTCATGTCTCCCTCCTTTTCAGCCCCCTGGGGCTTTTTTCCTTTCCGTTTCCTCCCTTTGTTCCGGGCCTCCCTTTCAGGACGGTTCCTGCCGGACCATAATCCGGTTCGCCATATCCCTTCCGATGGCGATTCTGGACTCTTTCACATTGACGATCAGATTCCCCCCGGCTTCCGAAATCACAGTCACTGCACCGCCCACCACAAAGCCCAGGCTCTCCAGAAATTTTCTGGTATCTCCCTTTCCGCCTATTTTTCCGATCACATGACGCTCCCCCTTTGGGGCCATTGACAATGGCATATTCATCCTCCTTCCCAACTATTTTCCATATATCCGGTTCCGCCTGCATTTTCCGGCCGTTCCCATATAGTTTTATATAACTTATATTAGTTAGTATATACTAATTCATATTAGTTGTCAATCACCAAGTGGAAAAATTTGCAAAGAGATATTTTCCATGCTATACTGAACCAAGACACCCTTGCGGCTTGCCCCCCCGCCATACACAAGAGTCCGGGAATCCGGCCGCAGTGTTCAGGGGATTTTGATTGAAAAATGCAAAAGAAGGGAGCATGCCATGACAGTGAATGAATCGGCAGAGAATTACCTGGAAACCATATTGATCCTGAGTCAGAAACTTCCCGTGGTCCGTTCCGTGGACATTGCCAACGAACTGGGTTTCAAAAAACCAAGTGTCAGCGTGGCCATGAAGCATCTGCGGGAAAAAAAGCATATTTCCGTGGACGGCTCCGGCTTCATCACGCTGACAGCTTCCGGCAGGGAAATTGCGGAGATGATTTATGAGAGACATCAGTTATTGTCCTCCTGGCTGACACGGCTGGGCGTCCCGGAAAAGATTGCCGTGGAAGACGCTTGTAAAATCGAGCATGTCATCAGCAAAGAAAGTTTTCAGGCCATTAAAAATCATGCGGGGACACAGTGAATCCCCGCTTTGAGTCATATTTTGGGATCATTCTTCCAGGCAGACCGTCCTTCCCAGACGCAGGGATTCCTTCACGTCAATCAGCCGCTGATTTTCGGAGCCCCGGAAAGCCAGCCGGAGGTTTTTCTGCTCCTCCATAAATTCCCCGTCCACCAGTACATCCAGCAGCGCCAGAATTTCATCGATTCCATCCCTGCAAAATTCCGTCCCTCTCCCGCCCCGGTCCGGCGGAATTTCCGTCCCTGTTCCACCCTTCCGGCCCAGAAGATCCCTCTCGTATTCATATCCGGTGTAGCACCAGATGTCCTTTCCGGGAAAACGCTGTCTCACCTTCCGGAGCAGCCCCAGCACCGTTTTCCGGTTTTCCGGCTCCAGGGGTTCCCCGCCCAGCACGCTGAAACCCCTGATATAATCCGGCGCAAGCGCCTCCAGAATCTCGGCCTCCGTCCGGTCAGTATACTCCTGGCCGTAATGAAAATCCCAGGCCTCCGGGTTGAAGCATCCCCTGCAGCCATGGGTACAGCCGCTGACAAACAAGGACACCCTCACCCCGGGGCCGTTTGCCACATCCGTTTTTTTGATAACCGCATAATTCATAAATGAAGCACCCTGGATTTGATTTCCTTTGTCTTTCCGGTATTCCAGAAATTCTCCCCCAGATAGCCGCAGGTACGCCTGGTCACATTCATTTTGGCGTGATCCTTATTGTGGCACTGGGGACATTCCCACTCATTGTCCTCATTGATGCGGATTTCCCCGTCAAAACCGCATACATGGCAGTAATCTGACTTTGTGTTAAACTCGCCGTACTGAATATTGTCATAAATAAAACGGATCAGCGTTTCCACCGCCTGCACATTGTTCAGCAGACTGGGAATCTCCACATAGGAAATGGCGCCTCCCAGGGACTTATTCTGAAACTCACTCTCAAAAGTGAATTTCTCAAAGGCATCAATGGGCTCCCGCACATCCACATGGTAGGAATTGGTATAATATCCCTTATCCGTCACATTGGGAATATCCCCGTACTTTTCCTTATCTATCCTGGCAAAACGGTAACAGAGCGTCTCCGCGGGCGTCCCGTAAAGGCTGAATCCGATGCCAGACTCCCGGCGCCATTCTGCCGCCGCCTCTTTCAGATGATCCATAACCCGCAGGGCAAATTCTTTTCCCCTGGGAGCCGTATGGCTGCAGCCCTTCATCAGCCAGGTCAGTTCATAAAGCCCGATATACCCCAAAGACATGGTGGAATAACCGTTCTTCAGCAGTCTGTCTATCTTTTCCCCCTTTTTCAGCCGCGCTATGGCGCCGTACTGCCAGTGTATGGGGCTCACATCGGAAGAAGTGCCCAGCAGGGCCTTGTGCCTGCACATCAGGGCCTCATGGCATAATTTCAGGCGCTCATCCAGTCTCTTCCAGAAAATTTCCTCATTGCCCTGGGAGACAATGCCGATCTGGGGCAGATTCAGGCTGACCACGCCCTGGTTGAAGCGGCCCTCCCATTTGTAATTCCCCTCTTCATCCTTCCAGGGCGACAGAAAGGAACGGCATCCCATACAGGAAAATACATTTCCCTCGTAATTCTCCCGCATCTTTTTAGCGGAAATATAGTCCGGATACATCCTCTTTGCAGAACACTCTGCCGCCAGCCTGGTCACATAGTCATATTTCCCGCCCTTGAGACAGTTGTTTTCATCCAGCACATACACCAGCTTGGGAAACGCCGGCGTCACATACACCCCCATCTCGTTTTTGGTTCCCTGGAGGCGCTGTCTCAATATTTCCTCGATAATGCGGACCGTCTCCCCGATATAGGGATCTTCGTCATCAATATGCAGAAACAGCGTCACAAAGGGAGACTGTCCGTTTGTGGTCATCAGGGTGTTGATCTGATACTGTATGGTCTGGACCCCGGAGCGCAGCTCGTCCTGAAGTCGCATCTCCACGATTTTTTCCTTTGTGTCCCCATCCAGGCTGCCGCCGAACTCTTCTTCCAGCTGCAGGGTAAACTTTTCCCTGCTTTTTCTCAGGTATTTGCCCAGATGCTTAATGTTCACGGACTGCCCCCCGTACTGGTTGCTGGCCACGGCCGCTATGATCTGTGTGGTAACCGTGCAGGCCACCTGGAAACTCTTGGGTGACTCTATCATTTTTCCGTTTATGGATGTACCATTGTCCAGCATATCCCTGATATTGATCAGACAGCAGTTAAAAATAGGCTGGATAAAATAGTCCGCGTCATGAAAATGAAACACGCCATTGTCATGGGCCATGGACAGATGCTCCGGAAGCAGCATGCGCCTGGTCACATCCCTGGACACCTCGCCCGCGATATAGTCCCTCTGGGTGGAGGCCAGCCGTGTATTTTTATTGGAATTTTCCTCTGCCAGCTCCTTATTTTCATTGCGCAGCAGCTTCAGAATGGATTCATCCGTGGTGTTGGATTTCCGCATCAGGCTCCGCTGGTAACGGTATACAATATATTTTTTGGCCAGGGCATACTTGTTTCCCTGCACCAGATGCTGCTCGATCACATCCTGCACATGTTCCACGGCCTGCAGTTCCCTGCCCTCCTCCTGGACCGCGTCCAGAATCTCCCGGATCAGGGCCCCGCCCGCCCTGTCCTTCTCTTCTACTTCATTGTTTGCTTTCTCAATGGCGGCTGTGATTTTATCCTCTTCATAAGGCACAATACGCCCGTCCCTTTTTTGAATCCTCATGCTTACCCCCTGCACAAAAAAACCGCACCGCAAGCATTTGCGGATACGGTTTCACTACATATTGTGGTGTTTTATTTGCTGCGTATCTACATCTTGTTTTTCCATTATAATCGAAGTGGCTGCAAAATGCAAGAACCAATCCGGAGTCTGTCCGAAAAATCCTTCCTGCCCTCCGCAGGTCCCGTATTGCATACTTTCCGCGCCGGATTCAGGTTACACGGACAGGTGCTCAGTAATAATACATTCCGTGTCCCCCGCAGCACCCGCCGCCAAGACAGCAGAAATTACAGATCATATTGGCAATCATGAACTTCAGGCAGAGATTCCCCCCGCCAAAGGTGGGATAACCATATGCCGCCTGGCGCTGTTCGTACCAGCTTCCCCCGCTCTCAAACTGCTGCACCAGCTGTCTGTAGTCAAAATTGTCCGGTTCCAGGGCCGAAGCTTTTCTGGCATGTTCCAGGCCCGCCACATTGTTTCCCAGGCCCGAGTGGGCGATGGCACTGTAATAATACCATCTGGCGTTCCGCTCACGGCTGTCCACATTGTCCAGCGCCGTCCTGGCCTCTTTGTAATATCCGTTGCGGATATAGTTGCCCGCCGCCCTCAGGTACGTATTTTCCTCATATCCGGTGGTCTGCCCCTGGCCGAAGCCGCCAAACCCGAACCCGCCGAAGGGGCCGTATCCGAAGCCGCCATAAGAACCTCCCCGGCTTCCCGTCCTGCCGTATCCGTTCCCGGTCCGGGAAGCGCCCCCGTAATTCGGTCCGCCGTATCCTGATGTACGCTCTTTCATAATCTGCTGGTAAGCGCCCTGAATCTCCTTGAATTTCTCCTCCGCCTGGGCCTTGTTGGGATTGTTCACATTGGCATCCGGATGATACCTGCGGCTCAGCGCTTTATATGCCTTTTTGATCTCTTCCTCGGAAGCATTTCTGCTTACGCCTAACACACTGTACGGATCGTACATGTTCTCCTCGATTCCGGGTCCTTCTCCCTGAAAAAGGCCTGGCCCGGCCTCCTTCACCACCCCAAAAATTAACTTTCGTTTTCCGAATTTCCGGCCATGCCGTCAGCGCTGCGCCCCATTTCCTTCTGGCGCTTCTCACGCACTGCCTCATACCTGCACCAGACCCCGGAATACAGAATATTGCGGAGAATTTCCACATTTTCCAAAATGGGCAGACGCTCGAATTCCCTGCAGCACTCCGACATCATCATCATCAGTATTGTCTTACATTCTTCCTCAAAATCCAGGTTTTCATACTTTTGCTTCAGGGGATTGGGCGTTCCCTTCCTGATATCCTGCTCCACATCCTCATATGCGTCACAGAGATAAATGAATTTTCCCAGAAAAAATCCCAGCTGGCGCAGCCCTTCTGCCCATTCGTCCTCCCGGGCCGCCACAATCTCAGCCATGACCCTGCCGAACAGCCCTCCCAGAGTGTCGATGTCTGCCTTCGCCGACTGCTCCGCGTCCGAAAAATCCTGCATCAGCAGATTCAGCCTCCTGATTTTCTCCGCGTATGCCAGTTTGAGCCTTCCGGTTTTCCCCTCCAGAAGTTTTCCCAGAACCAGCTTCCCGATCTTTTTTTCGTCTTCCCAGTCGTCCCGGCATTTATAGCAGGCAAACAGCACATTCATGTCCGCGGCATATTCCGTAAAAATATTATTCCTGGTCTCGTGGCTCTCAAAGGGATGCGCAATGCATTTACAGCTGCCCCGCCTTGTCTGCGGTTCATACAGGCCGGTCAGCAGTATGGCCAGAAATGTCATGTCATAGCTCAGGGAAATCTGTCCCAGGGCGCCGTATTTCCGTTTTAAATCCCGGCAGATACCGCAGTAATAAGAATGATAAACATCAAATTCCTTAAACTTCATCTCGGCCTTATTTACTATAATATACCCGAACATTCCACCCTCGCTTAACTCTTTTTGATAAACTCGTTACCACACTTTCTGCAGCTGATGGCAATCCTGCCCCTGCCCCTGGGCACCCTGATCTTCTGTTTACAGTTGGGACATTTGTAAATATGGTATATTTTACGCTGCCCCCACTCATTTTTCTTCTTTGTGAAAAAGCCCCTGACCTTCATGGTCTGCCTGAGATATTTCTGATTTTCTTCGGAACGTCTGCTGATATTTCTGGAAAACATGCGAAAATATGCATAAACCATGATCACTGTGGCAATCATATAGAATAAGCCGCCGCCAAAAAAAGAAATGAGCAGGCTGGCAAAAGCACATGCCAGCAGAAACTGGTTGAATTTGTCATTTCCGTAACGGCCCCACATAAAACGCTGCAATTTCTCCCTCATATTCATTGCCTCCTGACAGATGAACAAACATATCTTTAGCTGCTACGTATCATTTTAAACTTTTTCACGGAAAATACAATTAAATAAATATAAACAAAGGTAAAAAAACGCGCGAAAAAAAATCGCGCGTCTTTCCCGACAGCAAATGCCCGTTATTCCGTTATTCCGTTTTCACTGATTCCCTGCCACCGCCATGTCCCTGACCATCACGGTGGGCGAACCAAACCTGCCGTTCACAAATTCCAGGTCTGCCCCTGTCCTTTCGATTTCCTTCAGCAGGGCAAAAAAATTGCCCGAGATTGTAAAGTTCTTAACAGGCGCGTCTTTTCTGCCCGCTTTCACCAGAAAGCCTTTGGAAGAAAGGGAGAAATCCCCGGTGACAGGATTCGCCCCCGCGTGAAGACCCGTCACTTCCGTCACATAGATCCCCTCTCCTGCCGCCGAAAATAATTCTTCTTTTGTGCCCTCCCCGGAGCTGATGTAAAAAGTAAAGGGACTGACTCCCACCACTGCCGCATAGGAAGTCTTGCTGGCGTTTCCGGTGGATTTTACCCCCGCCCTGGCCGCGGTTTTCAGATTGTGGAGCAGCGTGACCAGACGTCCCTTTTCCACCACGTTCTTGGCGTAAGCCGCCACCCCTTCCCCGTCAAAAGTCCTCTTGGCGGCACTGTCTTCGTACCTGGGATCATCCACAATGGTAATTCCCTCCGCCGCAATGTTTTCTCCCTCTTTTCCCGCCAGCAGGGACATTCCCTTCTGGGCCTGTTCCGCGGAAAAGACGCTGGAAAACGTCCCCAGCAGGGTGGCCATGGCCTTGCCGGAAATCAGGACCGTATACTTTCCGCTGGCAACACTGCCCGCGCCTATGCAGGACACCGCATCCTCCACTGCTTTCCCTGCCAGGGCTTTCAGGTCAAACTCCTTCCGGTTTCCCCTCCTGTCCGCAAAGCCATCATACATTTCACCGTCCGCTTCCACCAGGGGCAGGCAGTAGCAGGCATCATAAGAAACTTTGTCTTCCAGGTCCAGGCCGTTGGAATTACAGATGGCATATGTTTCTCCTATATGGGCCGCAGCAGACTGGGTGCCATCCGTCACGCGTCCGTCTGCCCGGTATAATTCCCTCTGCAGCGCCAGGGCCATGTCAATGATCTCGCTGCCATTGGGTGCAGCTTCCTTCTCCTCCCCACAGACGGCATAATTGTCCCCCTGCTTATGGATGAAAGATTCTTCCTCACTCTCAATGGATCCTGCGTTGTCCATTGCCCTCAGTACCAGGGATTTTGCCTCTTCTTCCGTCATGTTCTCAGTGGAAGCATAACCCGTCTTCCCGTCCACGATACAGCGGAAACAGATTCCCATGGCATTACTGCTGCTGTATCCCTTAACCTCTTCCCTGAAAATCTCCGCTTTCGTGGATTCGCTCTCCTCATAATATAATTCATAGTCGGTGACCGCATTCTCCACGGCATATTTGACCACGGCATCCTTAAATTCCCGATATATCATTTCAACCTCTCATTCTTCCGTTTCAAACGGCACGATATTTCATATCCCATTCCAGTTACAGGGCATGTCTGCCAATTCTTCCCGCCTTCCGCGGCTTCCCCTTTCCGGCAGGTTTACCGCATGCAGGCAAGCATATTTCAGGCATCCCTCTGCGTCATCTTCCCCCCACCGTAATGGAGGATACGCGGATCAGCGGCTGTCCCACATCCGTGGGAATACTGCCGGAAGAAGCGCCGCACATTCCCTGGGCCCGCTTCACGTTTTTGCCCACCATGTCAATATCCATGATAATATCGGAACCCCTGCCGATGAGACTTGCCCCCCGCACAGGCTCACAGATCTTCCCGTTCCTGATCATATAGCCTTCCAGCACCGCAAAATTAAACTGCCCGGTGACAGGGTTTACGGATCCTCCTCCCATACTCCTGGCATAAAGCCCGTATTCAATGGAAGCAATGATATCCTCGTCCCGGTCTTCCCCCGCCCCGATATAGGTATTGGTCATTCTGGAAGTGGGCTCAAACTGGTAACTCTGGCGCCTGGAATTCCCCGTGGACTCCATGCCCATTCTGCGTCCGTTCAGCTTGTCGATCATATATGACTTCAGAATGCCGTTCTCAATGAGTACGTTTTTCCGGGCAGGCGTGCCCTCGTCGTCAATATTCACGGAACCCCATGCATTGGGAATCGTTCCGTCGTCAATTGCCGTTACCTTGGTGTTTGCAATCTGCGTCCCCAGCTTTCCCGTAAACTGGGACTGGCCCAGGGCCACATGGGAGGCCTCCAGGGAATGTCCGCAGGCCTCATGGAAAATAACCCCCCCAAATCCGTTCTCTATGGCCACGGGCATGGTGCCCGCCTTGATATAACCGGCGTGGAGCATGGTGACAGCCTGGGCGGAAGCCTTCCTGCCCAGCTCCTTCGGGTCCAGATCCTCAAAAAGTTCCAGTCCTTTTCTGGCCCCGGGACTCATGCTGCCGGTCTGGTTCTCCCCATCTTTGCTGGCAATGGAAGAAACCGAAACCCTGGTGCGAATCTGCCGGTCCTGTGCAAACAGCCCCTCACTGGTGGCAATGAGGATCTTATGGTCCACTTCCATATAGTTGCCGTTGACCTGGGATATTTCATCGTGATACTCTTTCGCCGCCAGGCAGGCCTCCCTGAGGTAATCGATTTTATAGGAATTTTCCACTCCTGCGGGCACAATTTTCACCGGATGAATGTCTCCGAACAGTCTCTCCCGCAGTACAATATCCGAAATCCCGCTGCCCTCCGCCATGGCGGAAGCCACCCTGGACGCACAGTCCAGCACTGCCTCCGGCGCCAGGGAGGAAGCGGATCCTGACACACACCTGGTTCCCTTAAAAATCCGGATTCCCACGCCAGAGATCACCGCATCCCCGATTTTATCCGTCCTGCCGGATATCATGTTGATATTTTTGCTCAGCGTATGCTCGGCAAATACCTCCGCATAATCCGCACCCGTAGCCAGCGCCCGCCTTAAAGCCTCTTTACACAAATCCTTTGTCAGCATACATGCCTCCTTTTCTTTCTCATAAAAATTCCATCCATATTGCGGCGCCGCCTGCTCCCGGACTTGTATGTATGGCGGTGCCGCCCTCTTCCCCGGGCGTCTTTTGCTGCTGATTTCCTCACGCGCCCCTGCACAATTTTCCTTATGCACCCGTGTACAATCCAGTAGGGGAATGCTCTTCTCCACTACCCGCCGCGCCGGGTGCATGTTGCGTCAGCAACTATTTTCCTTATGCACCCGTGTACAATCCAGTAGGGGAATGCTCTTCTCCACTACTCGCGCGCCGGGTGCATGTTGCGTCAGCAACTATTTTCCTTATGCACCCGTGTACAATCCAGTAGGGGAACGTCCCTCTCCACTACTCGCCGCGCGGGGCGCGTGCAGCTTTCGCTGCTAATTTCCTTACGCGCCCCTGCACACAAAAAGGAATCCCGCGGACGGGATTCCTGGTTTTTTACTTCTGTGCCACGTCCTTCATGGAGAATCTGATTCTGCCCATGCGGTCCTTGCCCAGGCATACCACGTTCACCATATCTCCCAAAGTCAGCACATCTTCCACACGGTTGATTCTCTCCCTTGCAATCTTGGAAATGTGAACCATTCCCTCCTTGCCAGGTGCAAACTCGAGAAACGCACCGAATTCCTTGATGCTGACCACCTTACCCCTGAAGATCTGGCCTTCCTCAAAGTCAGTGACAATGATCTTGATCATATCCACGGCCTTGTCCATCATTTCCTTGTCCGTGCCGCATACGGATACATTGCCATCGTCGGTGATGTCAATCTTCACGCCGGTGCGGGCAATAATCTCATTGATGGTCTTGCCCCTCTGGCCTACCACATCCCCGATACGCTCCGGATCAATCTGGATGGAGATGATCTTGGGCGCGTAAGCCCCCACTTCCGGTCTGGGAGCCGCAATGGCCGGCTTCATGCAGTTATCCATGATAAAGAATCTTGCCTCCCGGCATCTTGCAATGGCGCCTTCCACAATGGCTCTGGTAAGACCATGAATCTTGATATCCATCTGAATGGCAGTGATACCCTCCGTGGTGCCCGTCACCTTGAAATCCATGTCCCCGAAGAAATCCTCCAGTCCCTGGATATCCGTCAGCAGCACATAATCATCATCCGTCTCCCCTGTGACCAGTCCGCAGGAAATACCGGCAACCATCCTCTTGATGGGAACTCCTGCCGCCATCAGTGACATACAGGACGCGCAGGTGGAAGCCATGGAGGTGGAACCGTTGGACTCAAAGGTCTCTGACACGGTACGGATGGCATAGGGGAATTCCTCCTCGCTGGGAAGAACCGGCAGAAGGGCTCTCTCTGCCAGGGCGCCATGTCCGATCTCCCGCCGTCCCGGTCCTCTGGAAGGCTTTGTCTCTCCCACCGAATAGGACGGGAAATTATAATGGTGCATATATCTCTTGCTCACTTCGTTTTCGTCCAGCCCGTCTATTTTCTGCTGCTCGGACAAAGGCGCCAGGGTACATACATTGCAGATCTGGGTCTGTCCTCTGGTGAACATGGCGGAACCATGCACCCTGGGAATGATGTCCACTTCCGCTGCCAGGGGACGGATCTGGCTGATGGAGCGTCCGTCGGGACGCTTGTGATCCTTCAGGATCATCTTGCGGACCGTCTTTTTCTCATACTGGTAAACTGCCTCGCCCAGGACAGCCAGCCACTCTTCGTTTCCGGCAAAAGCCTCCTCCAGCTTTGCAGTGATATTCCGGATATTTTCCTCCCTGGTCTGCTTGTCGTCCGTAAATACGGCTGTCTCCATCTCCTCGGAGGGAACCAGTTTCCTGATCTCCTCAAACATTTCCTCCGGAATGGCGCAGCTGGTATATTCATGCTTTTTCTTTCCCACCTCTGCCACAATCTTGTCGATAAAGGCAATGATGGTCTGGTTGATCTCATGGGCCTTGTAGATGGCCTCGATCATTTTGTCTTCCGGAATCTCATTGGCGCCCGCCTCAATCATGATCACCTTCTGTTTGGTGGATGCCACCGTCAGGTTCAGGTCACCGTTTTTCCAGGCTTCCTGGGAAGGATTGATCACCAGCTGCCCGTCTACCATGCCAACCTGGGTCATGGCACAGGGGCCGTCAAAGGGAATGTCCGAAATACTGGTAGCGATGGCGGCGCCCAGCATGGCAACCACTTCCGGGCGGCACGCAGGGTCAACGCTCATGACCATGTTGTTGAGAGTCACATCATTGCGGTAATCCTTGGGAAACAGCGGGCGCATGGGCCTGTCGATGACACGGCTGGTCAGCACCGCATTCTCGCTGGCTTTTCCCTCTCTCTTATTGAAACCTCCGGGAATCTTGCCCACAGCATAAAGCTTCTCCTCATACTCCACGCTTAAAGGGAAGAAATCGATTCCCTCCCTGGGTTTTTCGGATGCGGTGGCCGTACTCAGCACAACCGTATCCCCGTAATGCATAAACGCGCATCCGTTGGCCTGCTTGCCCACCCTGCCTATATCGACTTTCAGGGTGCGTCCGGCCAGTTCCATTTCATAACTCTGATACATATCTTTCCTCCATTCCACCGCTTTCCACGGTAATATGATATTACAGTGAAGGCATTCCTGACTGCCCTCCCCTGCGTTACAGGAACAGAAGACACCGAAACTACTGAAAAACACATGGCCTGTCTCCATACCCTTTTCAGCGGTCTCGGAACTTTCTTCTGTTCCAGGTAAATTCTGAACATAAACTTTCGGATTCCCGCCGGCTTACGCGCCGGGAACCTGCAGTCAGTCCCTCCGCGGCATTCCCAAGCCAATTAAAAATTGGCTTTAATATCCATGTAAACATGGCGTTTTTCCTCATTGCCCGCGGGAATAAACAACGCGAAAAAGCGGAGAGCCGAATATTCTTCAGCTATCCTCCGCTTTTATCTGACTTATTTTCTCAATCCAAGTCTCTCAATCAGGGCACGGTATCTCTCAATATCCTTCTTTTTCAAATACTCCAGAAAACCGCGTCTCTGACCAACCATCTTCAACATACCGCGGCGGGAATGATGATCCTTGGGATTCACTTTCAGATGCTCCGTGAGCTCCTGAATCCTGGCTGTCAGTACTGCCACCTGTACCTCAGGAGATCCGGTATCCCCGGGAGTCCTGGCATACTCATTCATAATCGCTGTCTTTTTTTCCTTTGAAATCATGTTTCTTCCTCCTTGCATTTTGACCACCGGACACTAAGAACGGGTCGGAGTCTCCCGGTTCTGGGCGTCGGCTGGGACGGATTATCATTTTCCGTCTTCCATACTTATTTATCATAGCACATTCCCGCCGGCTTGTAAACTTAAATTTTCCTTTGGGACATATAATGTCCTTGGGACAGATAATCATGGCTTTCGCTTACTGGCTCAGGATGCGCACATACTTCACCGGCGTGCGGTATTTGTAATTGCTGATCTTGATTCCGGTTCTGGGGCTGCTGGCATGGATTACCTGGCCTCCTCCGATATAGATGGCCACATGATTTATGGTGCCCCGGCTGTTGGAGTAAAATACCAGATCTCCCGGCTGCAGATCCCCTGCGGAAATCTTTGTACCGCATCCCGCCTGGGAACCGGAATGATGCGGCAGGGAAACACCGAACTTCTTAAACACGCTTAATACAAATCCGGAACAGTCGGCGCCCTTGGTCAGACTGGTACCGCCCCACACATAAGGATTTCCCACAAACTGCTTTGCATATTCCACCAGTTCCACGCGCACATCGGACACACCCTGTCCATAGAGAAGCTCCGACATGGTGATTGCCGTGTCAAGACGCTCTGTCACAGTCACAAACTCTGAGGCCACATAGGCCTCTTCCCCGTCGATGGACACCTTGATCCACCCGTCCAGGGTTTCCACATACTCGATCTCCTCTCCCTTGGGCACCTGGGTCAGCACGGCGCTCTCCGTATTGGGTTCGTCCCTTACATTCAGGCCGTCCCCGTTTACCACCACAACCGTGCGCACGATATCGTCTGCCTTGAGTTTCGCGTCGGGTCCGGTGAGCAGAAATTCCATGCTCACATAGCCTTCCACTTCACCCGACTTAATATGTGCCCAGCCATCCGCCGTATCCAGCACTTCACAGGCGGAATCCTTTGGCATCTTGCCCACCATCTTTCCGTCTGTGGAGGGAGTCTCCCTCACGTTCAGATTTCCGGCCTCCACATTGGCGATTCCGATATTGGTATATCCCCAGGCTGCCCCCTGTGCCTGCTGGCCAAGTTCAAGATACTCCTCGGCTGACAGCTTTGTCTCCAGAACCGATGTCACACCTGCGGCCTGCAGCACATTTGTCTCCTCCGCATATGCCGTGATGGGATGCAGTGCCATGCAGAGCATCAGGCCTGCGGTCGCTACCATTGTCTTTCTGTTCTTTAAATATCTCATGTACGATTCTCCTTATGCCATTGTCCTATGGGACAACTTGTTGCGCATCTTCTTCCGGCCGCGTCTTTCCCTGAAAATGATTTCCCCCGCCTGTTTTCCGCTTTCGGAAACCTCCGGGACCCGCGGGCATGGATGCGCTTTCCCCATTTTCCCAATTTTAAATATCTTTGACGAATTTGTTACAAATTTGTTACGCTTCCAAAGGAAATTATACATTCATGAGACAATTCTGTCAACATCTTTAT
>OFHO01000495.1_pt1 | contig 36575 bp, 38 predicted proteins | sample 1521531 | NCBI WGS metagenome assembly OFHO01 (sample SAMEA3504124, study PRJEB24116) | mouse gut metagenome | biome: mouse gut; feature: mouse-associated habitat; material: faeces | place: Denmark | collected 2011
TGTTGCACTTTTCCTGAAGTCGCCTTCGGCGGGCGTTACCCGTTATCCTTGCCCTATGGAGCCCGGACTTTCCTCATGACGGAGCTTTCGCGCCGTCACGCGACTGTCTGTCTTACTCATCCCTTATTCTACAGGAGAATACGCGGCTTGTCAACGAAAGAAACCGGCGAAGCTGGATAAATTTGTTGTTTTCTCCCTGGACGGGTGGTATAATAGACCAAAGAGAAGGCAAGGAGGAACGACCATGACTTTGTGCGACTATCTGAACACGCTGAGAGGCAAGCGGGTTGCTGTGACCGGCATCGGCATCAGCAACCGCCCTCTTTTAAAGCTCCTGTTGGACGCGGGGATCGACGTGACCGCTTGCGATAAAAAGGACCGGGAGGCCCTGGGCCCTCTGGGGGATGAGCTGGAGGCCGCGGGCTGCAAGCTGCGCCTGGGTCCGGACTACCTGGAGGGACTGGACCACGACGTGATCTTCCGCACCCCCGGCCTGCATCCCCGCTTCCTGGAGGAGGCCAGGGCCCGGGGCGGCGTCCTCACCTCGGAGATGGAGGTTTTCTTCCAGGTCTGCCCCTGTCCCATCCTGGGCGTCACTGGCAGCGATGGAAAGACCACTACCACCACCATCATCGCCCGCCTCCTGGAGGCGGCGGGGCATACGGTCCACCTGGGGGGCAACATCGGCCGTCCGCTGCTCAGCGAGGCGGACGGCATCCGCCCCACGGACTGGGCGGTGGTGGAGCTGAGCTCCTTCCAGCTGCTGACCATGGACCGGAGCCCCCATATCGCCGTTGTGACCAACCTGGCCCCCAACCACCTGGATGTCCATACAGACATGGAAGAATACGTTGCCGCCAAGGCCAACCTGCTGGCCCATCAGACCGCCAGAGACCGCGCGGTGTGCAACTGGGACAACGAGATCGCCCGTGACCTTTCCGCCCGGACACCGGCAAAGGTGCTGTATTTCACCCGTACCTCGGACCGGCAGCCCGAAAGCGGCTGCTATATCCAGGAGGACGCCATCTGGTACCGTGACGCCTCCGGCCAGCGCCCGGTGCTGCCGCTGGCGGACATCCGTCTGCCGGGAGTCCATAATGTCGAGAACTACATGGGGGCCATCTGCGCCGTCCAGGGCCTGGTGCCGGACGAGACTGTCCGCGCCTTTGCCCGGACCTTCGGCGGGGTGGAGCACCGGATCGAGCTGGTGCGGGAGCGCCGGGGCGTCCGGTGGTACAACGACTCCATCGCCTCCAGTCCCAGCCGCACCATCGCGGGCCTGCGCTCCTTCCCGGAGAAGGTGATCCTCATCGCCGGAGGCAAGGACAAGGGGATCAGCTACGCCCCTCTGGGTCCGGTGGTCAACGACCACGTGAAGCTTCTGATCCTCTGCGGTGCTACGGAGCAGGTCATCCGGGAGGCCGTGCAGACGGCGGACAACTATCAAGACCTGGAAATATTGACCGCGGCAGACTACCCGGAGGCGGTCCGCCTTGCGGACCAGCGTTCCGGGGAAGGGGACGTGGTGATCCTCTCTCCCGCCAGCACCTCCTTCGACCGCTTCCGGAATTTTGAGGAGCGGGGCCGGGTCTTCAAGGACCTGGTGACGGCCCTGCCGGAATAAACGGAATACAACCTGTCAAAAAAAGCCCTCTGCAGGCGTTAGGCCGCCCCATGGGCGGCCCACGGGAGGTTCGCGCCCGCAGGCGCGAAATAAAATGAAATCGTTTTTCCCGCGGCGTGTACGTGGGAAAAACTCTTTGCGCGGAGCGAGCGTCGAATTGTGCGCCAAAGGCGCACGACCGAGGCGCAGAGCGAAGCGAAGCCCTTCTCAAAAAAGATGCAAAGCATCTTTTTTGACACACAGAGGAATAGGGAAAAGCTGTTCTCTCATAGGCTGGACGTGAGGTGATGATCCATGCGCCGCCGTCCTCCTATGTCCACCCGGCAGAAGGCAAAGTTCTTCTGCTTCCTGTTCGCCTGTGTCCTGATGGTCTTGACCGTTGTGGGCATGGGCCATCTGCGCTCCATTTTGGGGAACCTGGCGGTGACCCGGGTGTCCAATATGGTGAACGGCCTGGTGGCGGAAGCGGTCAGCGACGCGGTGAACAGCGGGGAGATCCAGTATAACGACCTGATCTCCCTGGAGAAGAACGCCAGCGGCGGCGTAGCCGCCCTGGTGAGCAACATGGCGGAGTTCAACCGCCTCCAGGCCTCCATCACCCAGGACATCCTGACCCGTCTGGGGGAGATGTCGGACATCGAGCTGGAGATCCCCATGGGGACCCTCAGCGGCTCGGCGTTTCTGGCGGGGCGGGGGCCGAAGATGCCGGTGCGGATGCAGTCCACGGGAAGCTGCTCCGCCCGGTTCGAGAACCAGTTTTCCCACGCGGGCATCAACCAGACCACCCATCAAATTTTGCTGTGCGTGGATGTGTCCGTCTCCATCCTGCTGCCCGGGTTCCGCACGGGGACTCAGGTGGCCAACTCCTACGCCGTGGCGGAGACGGTGATCGTGGGGGATGTGCCCGATACCTATACCTACTTCGATTCGGGGAATCCTGTGGAAGAGGATGCCTTTGAATACTCGATCAACAACGGATAAGTCCGCCGCCGGATGGCGGCGCTGTACTCAGGAGGAACCAATGGACTACAAAAGCGAGATGAAGACGCTGCGTGAGACCCTCAGCGAGGCGGGCTACCGCTACTACGTGCTGGACGATCCCACCATGGAGGACTACGAATACGACCGCCTTCTGCGCCGCCTGGAGGAGCTGGAAGCGGAGCACCCCGAGGAGGTCACCCCGGATTCGCCCACCCAGCGGGTAGGGGGCGCGGCCCTGGAGAGCTTTACCCAGGTGACCCACCCCGTTCCCCTGGAGAGCCTCCAGGACGTCTTTTCCCCCGAGGAGGTGGAGGAGTTCGCCAAGCGGATGGAGGAGGCGCTGGAGACGGTCGCCTACAGTATAGAACCCAAGGTGGACGGCCTCAGCGTGGCCCTGGAGTACCGGAATGGAGTTTTCGTTCAGGGCGCGACCCGCGGGGACGGCCGGGTGGGGGAGGATGTGACGGAAAATCTCCGGACCATCAAGTCCATCCCCATGACGCTGCCGGACAAACTCCCCCGCCTCATCGTCCGAGGTGAGGTCTTCATGCCCAAGAATGTCTTCCATAAGCTCAACCGCCAGCGGGAGGAAAATGGAGAGGCCCTCTTCGCCAATCCCCGCAACGCCGCCGCCGGTTCCCTGCGCCAGCTGGACCCCAAGATCTGCGCCAAGCGGCTGCTGGATATCCGCGTGTTCAACCTCCAGCTGGCCGAGGGCCGGACTTTCACCTCCCACAGCGAGACCCTGGAGTATATCGCCTCCCAGGGCTTCCGTACCATCCCCCACAAAGTGATGGACCGGGTGGAGGACGTCAACGCGGAAATCGTTCGCCTGGGGGATTCCCGGGAGGAATTGCCCTTCGACATGGACGGCGCAGTCGTAAAGGTCAATTCCTTGTCAGAACGCGCGATTGTAGGAAGTACAGCCAAATGTCCCCGCTGGGCCATCGCCTACAAGTACCCGCCGGAGCAGAAGCCCAGCCGTGTGCTGGAGATCGTGGTCCAGGTGGGCCGGACAGGGGTGCTGACCCCCAAGGTGGTGGTGGAGCCGGTCCGTCTGGCGGGCACCACCGTCACCAACGCCACCCTGCACAACCAGGATTTTATTGAGGAGAAAGACATCCGCGTCGGCGACACGGTGGTCCTGCAAAAGGCCGGTGAGATCATCCCCGAGGTGGTGGCGGTCCTCAAGGACCTCCGGCCCGAGAACACCGAGCCTTACCGGTTTCCCGAGGTCTGTCCCGTGTGCGGCGCGCCGGTAGTCCGGGACGAGGACGGCGCGGCTATCCGCTGTACCGGCGCGGAGTGCCCCGCCCAGCTCCACCGGAACCTGACCCACTTCGCCAGCCGGGACGCCATGGACATCGACGGCGTGGGCCCCGCCGTCATCAAGCAGCTCATCGACAAGGAGCTGGTCAAGACCCCGGCGGACCTGTACTTTTTGACCGCCGGACAGCTGGCGGATCTGGAGCGTATGGGGAAAAAGTCTGCGCAGAACGCTGTAGATGCCATTGCCGCCAGCAAGGACCGGGGTCTGGAGCGCCTGCTCTACGCTCTGGGCATCCGCCAGGTGGGCCAGAAGGCGGGGAAGATCCTCGCCGCCCGGTTCGGCAGCTTCGACGCCCTGGCCCAGGCCACGGAGGAGGAGCTGACCGCCATCGACGACGTGGGCGGCATCACCGCCGCCTATATCCGGGAATGGCTGGAGAGCCCCCAATCCAAGCACCTGATCAGCCGCCTGAAGGAGGCGGGGGTCAGCATGGAGGCCGCCCAGCAGAGCGCCGGGGAGCAGTTCAAAGGCATGACCTTCGTCCTTACCGGCGCGCTGGAAAAATTCACCCGGGACGAAGCCGCCGCCCTCATCGAGGCCCGGGGCGGCAAGGCCAGCGGCTCGGTGAGCAAAAAGACCACCTACGTTGTGGCCGGGGAGAACGCCGGAAGCAAGCTCCGCAAGGCGGAGGAGCTGGGCGTCCCCGTGTTGACAGAAGAGGAGTTCGCCGCCATGCTGGCGGAGTGAAAGGAGGGACCGAACATGCGGATCGGCGTGATCTCAGATACCCACGGACGCCTGTGCCCGGAGGTGAAGGAGCGCCTGCGCGGCGTGGACTGCATCCTCCACGCGGGGGATTTTGACGACCCTTCGGTGGCCCAGGAGCTGGACAGCCTGGCGCCCCTGTACGGCGTGCGGGGCAATAACGACTGGGGCGGCTGGGCCCAGGAGTTTCCCCGGCTGATGCGCATCGACCTGGGCGGTGTGGCTTTCTGCGTGACCCACCGCCGCTCCGACGTCCCGTGGAACCTGACGGGCGTGGACGTAGTGATCTGCGGCCACACCCACCAGTACGCCCAGGAGCGGATCATGGGCCGTCTGTGGCTGAATCCGGGGAGCTGTTCCTATCCCCGGCCTCCCCGGTCCGTGCCCACCATGGTCCTGCTGACCACGGACGAGGAGGGGGGATATTCCGTTGAAAAGGTGGAGCTTGCCCTATGACGGCGCCTGTGATCGCCATCGTGGATGACGACGTCTATATCGGGGACATGCTGGAGGAGCTTCTGCGCCGGGAGGGTTATGGCGTTCTGCGGGCCTACTCCGGCACGGAAGCCCTCATGCTTTTGGAGGACCGCCGTCCCGACCTGATCCTGCTGGACCTGATGCTTCCCGGTCTGAACGGGGAGGAGGTGCTGCCCCACCTGACCGGGATACCGGTGATCGTCCTCTCCGCCCGGGCGGCGGTGGAGGACAAGGTGGACCTGCTCCAGGGCGGAGCCGCCGACTATCTGACCAAGCCCTTCGACACCCGGGAGCTCCTGGCCCGCGTCGCGGTCCAACTGCGGCGGCAGTCCCGGCAGGACGGCCTCCTACGGTACCGGGGGATCGTTCTCGCGCCGGAGACCCGGGAGGCGGCAGTGGACGGCGGGGCCGTCCGCCTGACCCGCACGGAGTTTTCGATCCTGAAGATGCTGATGCAGAACCCCAAGCAGGTGATCACGAAATCCCAGCTTTTGGAGCAGCTGAGCGTCGAGACCCCGGATTGCGTGGAGAGCTCGCTGAAGGTCCATGTCAGCAATCTCCGCCGGAAGCTCCGGGAGGCCGGGGCGGGGGAGGTCATCGAGGCCGTGTGGGGGATCGGCTTCAAGCTGGCGGAATGATCCGCCGCCCTTTTAAGCAAACCTTAAACCTCTTTACCAAATCTTAACCATTTCCTTAACCGTTTTCTTAACCACCCCCTGCTAAAATACGTGTATTCCAACCAAGGAGGTAAGGAAATGGACTACATCCTTCAAACGAACAACTTGATCAAGCATTATAAGAACGGAAAGGCCCTCAACGGCCTGACCATGCACGTGGAAAAAGGAGCCATCTACGGCTTCGTGGGCCGCAACGGCGCGGGCAAAACCACCCTCATCCGTCTGATCTGCGGCCTCCAGGAGCCCACGGAAGGCACCTTCACCCTCTACGGCTGTCCCAACGACAGCAAGGAGATCACCCGCTCCCGCCGCCGCATGGGGGCGGTGGTGGAGACGCCCTCCATCTACCTCTCCATGACGGCGGAGGAAAACCTGAAACAGCAGTATCAGATTTTGGGCCTGCCGTCCTACGACGGTCTCCACGACCTGCTGGAGCTGGTCCGTCTGGGGAACACCGGGAAGAAAAAGGCGAAGGACTTCTCTCTGGGAATGCGCCAGCGCCTGGGCATCGCCGTGGCCCTGGCCGGGGACCCGGACTTCCTCATTCTGGACGAGCCCGCCAACGGCCTGGACCCCCAGGGCATCGTGGAGATCCGGGAGCTGATCCTCCGTCTGAACCGGGAGCGGCAGATCACCGTTTTGATCTCCAGCCACATCCTGGACGAACTGAGCCGCCTCGCCACCCATTACGGCTTTATCGACAACGGCCGCATGGTCAAGGAGATCAGTGCCCCCGAACTGGAAGCCAGCTGCCGGAAGTGCCTGCGCCTCACGGTCAGCGACGCGCGGCCGCTGACCGCCGCCCTGGACAAAATGGGCCTGGAGTATTCCATCCGCAGCGACACGGAGGCCGACGTCTACGACGCCCCCTCCGTCACCGAGCTGACCCTGGCCCTCCACAACGCGGGCTGCGAGGTGAAGAACATCCACGAACACGACGAGAGCCTGGAGAGCTACTACATGAATCTGGTGGGAGGTGCCGTCGATGACTAACCTCCTGCGGGCCAATTTCTTCCGGATGCGCCGGGACCATATGTTCTGGACGTGCTTCGGCACGGTGCTGGCCTGTTCCGCCGGCTTTGTGATCCTCTGGTGCTGGGAGGACATCCAGCGCGGCTTTCAAGTAAAGCTGGAGCAGCATTATTTCAATATGGCGATGTCGCTGGGGTTCTTTATCGCCATGTTTGCCGCTATGTTTCTGAACGCGGAGTACAGCGATGGCACGATCCGCAATAAGCTGACCGTAGGCTGCATCCGCCGGGAGGTCTATCTGGCCAACTTTCTCACGGTCCTGACCGCGTCCCTGTTCTTTACCGCCGCGTGGCTCATCGGCGGGTGCGTTGGCATCCCGATGGTCGGGCCCTGGGGATTCGGCCTTGGAGGGCTGGCGTTCCATGTTCTCATCATCGTGGGCTCCGCCGTGGCCTTTGCCGCCATCTTCACCTTTCTGGGGATGCTCCTCAGCAGGCGAACCGCCACAGTTACCGTGGTGCTGTCCTGGTTTGCTCTGCTGCTGGTAGCCTCCATGGTCGAAAACACCCTCTCCGAGCCGGAGTTTGTCGGCGGCCTCCTCATGACCGTGGATGGGATGCAGGCGATAAACCCGGAGCCCAATCCCCGCTACGTCTCCGGGGCGCTTCGGACGTTTTACGAGGTCGTCCGGGACATCATCCCCGCCGGGCAGGCGATTCAGGTGCAGAACCTGGCGGTACTCAGCCCCCTGCGGGCGTTGCTGTGCGATCTGGGCGTGACGGCGGTCTTCACCCTGGGCGGGCTGGCGCTCTTTGAGCGCAAGGACCTAAAATAGGGGAGGGGGCGTATGAGAAATCTGCTGCACGCCAATTTCTCCCGTCTGTTTCACAGCGGAGCGTTCCGCGCCGCCCTGGCGGCGGAGTTCGCCTATGCGCTTTTTATCATAGGCGTGACGTTCTACTCGATCTATGTCAAAGAGGGCGGGCAGTTCGGCCTGGAGGAACCGCTGCTGTTCGCCTTCGGTATAGCAGGGATGATACCGGTCCCCATGCTCATCCAGGCCCCGTTTTTGAGCGTCTATCTGGGCACGGAGTTCAGCGAGGGAACCATCCGCAACAAGCTGGTGACGGGCCGGAGCAAGGCGGCGGTCTACCTGTCGAACCTGCTCGCCTGTATGACGGCCTCTGTTCTGCTGGCGGTCCTCTATCTTGCGCTGGTAGGCGCGGCGGCGGCGCCCACCGCCCTGCCGCTGAAAATGCCTGCCGGACAGCTCCTGCCGCTGGTATGCTGCGGCCTGCTGGCCCTCGCGGCCAGCGCGTCGCTGGCGACCATGGCGGCGATGCTGATCCGGAACGAGACGAAGACCGTTATCGTCACTCTGTCCGCCGCGATCTTCGCCATGTTTCTGATCAGCTTCCTCACCGCCCGCCTCGGGGAGCCGGAGTTTACGGCAGCCTATAACGAGTGGGGCAGGGATGTCGTTGCAATGATCCCCAACCCCAGTTACCTGCAGCCCGTCCCCCGGGCGGTGTGCCGGTTTCTCATCGACCTGCTGCCCACGGGCCAGTGCCTTCAGATATCGGCGCGTTCCGTGGAACAGTTCTGGCGGATGCCCCTGATGAGCCTGTCCGTCATCGCTGTCAGTACCTGCGCGGGACTGCTCCTGTTCCGCAGAAAGGATCTGAAATAGGATGTGTAGAATGAGAAATCTGCTGCACGCCAATTTCCAGCGGGTGTGGAAAAGCCGCATCTTTTGGGGCTGTATGGCGTTGATGCTGTTTTACGGTCTGCGGCTGGTCCATTCACTCCAGGAGGCGCTTCGGGAGGGCTGGACGCAGGACCACCCCGCATTTCTGTTCTTCACCCAAGTCTGGTTCCTCCTGGCGGCGTGGTACAGCTCGTTTTTAAGTGGGGAGTACGGCGACGGAGCCGTCCGCAACAAGCTGGCGGTGGGCGCGGTCCGTCCGGCCATCTATTTCGCGGATCTGGTAACCTGCATCGCGGTGGGCCTGCTGCTGTGCGCCGCCTTTATCCTTCCAAACTGGACGCTGACCAGCTTCTTCTTCGGTCACTCCGATGCGGTCAACTATATCCGCTCACCGGGTCAGACCGCAGTCGATCTTTTGGCAGGCGCTCTTGTAATTGTGTCCTACAGCGCGATATTTTCCGCAGTCGGCATGAATATCCAGCACAGAGCGGCGGGGCCGGTGGTGGTGATCCTGACCGCGTGCGTCCTTTATTTGAATGGCCTTGTCTGCGATATGGAACTGGCCCTCTATTGTCAAGCGCCTGAGCCCCTCAAGTATTCCAGGCTCAGGCTGGCTTATGACCGCTTTTTTGCCGAATGGCTCCCGGGAGGGCAGGGGCGTTATTATGCGATGCACGCCGGAAGCTCCGGCGAGGCTCCTGTGCTGGCGGCGTATTCCCTGTCCATCATCGCCGCCAGCACCGCCGCGGGCCTGCTCCTGTTCCGCAGAAAGGATCTGAAATAATGAGCGCAAAATTAAGCATAAACCTCCTCCTGCGGGCCAATTTCTACCGTCTCTGGCGCAGCGCGTCCTTCTGGGCGGCGGTATCGACTATGTTCGGCGTCGGTATCTTCGAACTGGCGGTAGGCGTTCACGCCCAGCGGCAGGGGACCCCCGTCCCTCTGGACAACCGCTACATGCTCTTCGTCCTCATGTCCGGCGTGGTCCTCTCCGCCTTTTGCAGCCTTTTCGTCGGCGCGGAGTACAGCGACGGAGCCATCCGCAACAAGATCGCCGTGGGCCACTCCCGCGCCAACCTGTATCTGGCGAATCTTGCAACCTGCTCGGTGGCGGGCGTCCTGGTCTGCCTGGGCTACATTCTCCCCATGACGGCGGCGGGCATCCCGCTGATGGGCGGCTTCACGCTGCCGCCGGCCTCCGTCCTTTGGTTCACTCTCTGCGCCTTTCTCATGACCGCCTCCCTGTGCGCCGTCTTCACCATGGCGGCCCTGCTGAACCAGAACAAGGCCGTGGTGGCGATCGTCTGCATTTTCCTGGCCTATTTTCTCCTGTTCCTGGGGATATACCTCAATTCCCGCCTGACGGAGCAGGCCGTCATTCCCGCCCGGGAGTACATCGAAAACGGCCAGATACTCGTGCGGGAGGCCATGCCGAACCCCGCCTACGTCCAGGGACTCAAGCGCACGATTTTTGAAGCCCTGTACGACCTCCCCGGCTGTCAGGCGGTGCAGCTGATCGCCGCGGCGGAGGCGCGCCCCATCCGCCTGCCGCTGGTGAGCCTTGGTGCCGCCGCCGCCAGCACCGCCGCAGGTCTGGCGCTGTTCCGGCGGAAAGATTTGAAATAGGAGGGAGCAAATGAACCGCCTTCTGAAAAGCGAAATGACGAAGCTGACCAGAGCCCGTTCTCTGCATCTGATCGCGCTGCTGATGCTGGCGCTGTCCGTGGTGACGTCACTGTCCTGTCTGAGCTACGTCAATTCTCCCAAGGCGGAGGAACTGGAGATCGTATTCCATGGTTACGACGCCTTTTTCTCCTCCCTGAAGGATACCCCTACCATCTCCGTTTTGGCGGCGCTGGCCATATCCATCGTCGTCTGCGGCGACTTTGAGAACCGCACGACCCAGCTGAAGATCGTAGTAGGCTATCACCGCGCCCCCATCTTTTTCAGCAAGCTGATCGCCGCGGCGGCGGCGAACGTCATTCTCCTACTGCCTTACGTCTTGGGCCGGACAGTGCTGCAAAGCGTCCTGCTGGGATTTGGGCATCCGTTCACGTTGGAAACGGCAGCCAATATGGCGGGGGCCTTCTTCGCGGCTGTGCTGACCGGCATCGCCATCAACGGGATTACCTTCATTCTGGCGTTCCTTCTGCGGAAAACGGTCCTTGTGGTGGCGGCGGGCTTCTGCCTGGTGCTGCTGGGCGGCAACGCGCTGGTGTCCTTCGGCGTCTCTACCCCCTGGTTTGGCAGGCTGCTGGCCAATACGCCGCTGGGGCTTCTCCGCGCCATGGATGCCGCCGCCTACGCGCCAGCCATGGTAGGGAAGGCCTTCGGTATCAGCATGGTCTGGATCGCGGCTTTCGCCCTTCTGACCTGCCGGATATTCCAAAAAGCGGAATTGAAATAAGTCCCTTCCAACCGCGCGCCCCCTGGTTGCGGGGACGCCCGAAACCGCCCGTCCGGCTTGGTGGAATCAACTTCGTTTTTATGATACGCTCTTCTCATCGACGAAAGGAGGATACGAACCATGAGCCTTGGAAAAAACCTTCAGTTTTTGAGAAGAATGTCCAACGGGATGACCCAGGAGGAGCTGGCGGAAAAGATGCAGGTGAGCCGTCAGACTATATCCAAATGGGAGCTGGACGCGGTCTGCCCGGACCTGGGAAAGGTGCAGGAGCTTTGCCAGCTGTTTTCCTGCACGATGGACGATCTGGTCCGTGGGGACATGGATGTCTGCGACAAGTCCTTCATCAACATCCGGGTAGAGACTGTGGAGGCGTTCCGCTATGTCCGCTACGAGGTCATCAGTCCCGACCCGGAAACAGACGCGATCAGCCATGTCAAAGAGTGGGCGCGTTCTTGCGGGGAGGAACACCCGCTTATTATCGGCTGGGATTTTCCTTTTTTGTCTCAGGAGCAGGTCAACGTGTTCCACATGCACGGCTACGCTGCCGCGTGGGTTTTGCCGGAAGGCGCCGCGCCGGAGGGAGATCATTGGAAGATCATTTCCCAGGACCGGCAGAAATACGCGGTCGTAACCATAGTTGACCCCTTTATCGAGCCGTTCCGAACGATCCCCAACGCCTATAAAACGCTGATGGCTTACATGCGCCTCAACCGGCTGGAGCATTTGGAGGACAAGGACGTTATCGCGTGCTTTGAACGGGAATATGACCGGGACGGCACAGACTATATGGATGTATATATTGCTGTAAAGTAAGGGAGGGAGCGCGGATGGTGTACGTTCTTGCGGTGCTGTGCGCCCTGCTGGCGATCGCCGTACTGCTTCTGATCTGGAAGCTCTGGCTCCTCCGCCGTTCGGCGGAGGAGCTTCGCCGCGGCGTCCGGGAGCGTCTGGAAACGGACACCAACACCCTCCTGTCCATCCCCAGCCGGGACGGTGCCATGTGCCGTCTGGCCGCCGGCCTCAACGTCCAGCTGCGCCAGCTCCGCCGGGAGCGGCAGCAGTATCAGAACGGCGACCGGGACCTGAAAGAGGCGGTGACCAACGTCTCCCACGATCTGCGCACCCCCCTCACCGCCATCTGCGGCTATCTGGACCTGCTGGAGGGGGAGGAGAAGAGCGAGGCGGCGGAGCGCTACCTGTCTCTCATCCGGGGCCGGACGGACCATTTGCGATCCCTGACGGAGGAATTTTTCCGCACCTCGGCAGTCCTGGCCGCCGAAGAGCCGGAGCCTGCGGAACCCGTCAGCCTCAACCGGGCAGTGGAGGAGAGCCTTGCCGCCTGGTACGGTGTTCTCTCCGCCCGTGGCATCGCGCCGGAGGTGGAACTGCCGGAGCCCCCGGTGGTCCGCCCCCTGAACCGGGAGGCGGTGAGCCGCATCCTGAGCAACGTCCTGTCCAACGCCGCCAAGTACAGCCCGGGGGACCTCCGCATCGTTCTGGAAGAGAACGGCACCCTGACCTTTTCCAACGCAGCCCCGTCCCTGACGCCGGTGCTGGTAGAGCGGCTGTTCGACCGGTACTTCACCGTGGAATCCGGCGGGCAGGGCACCGGCCTGGGCCTGTCCATCGCCCGGCGTCTGACGGAGCAGATGGGCGGGACCGCCGCCGCCGGATGGCAGGCGGGCATCCTCACCGTCCGCCTCTACTTTCCGAAGAAATGACCCGAGACCGCCGCAGGCACCCCGCCTGCGGCGGTCTCTCTGTCCGGAAAATTATACTTGCAATCTGTGGACATCCATGGTAAACTTTTCCCGGTATTTTGAATGTTTGTAAGGAAAAGAGGTTCTATATGGACTTACTGACGATATATGCCCAGATGGGGCTCAGCAAAGCGGTCTGCGACAGGGGGGAGGAGGTCCTGTCCCGTCTGACGGACCGCTTCCAGGCCATCGACCAGCGGGCGGAGATCAACCAGGCCAAGGTCCTCCTGGCCATGCAGAAAAACCGCATCGGCGCCCAGCACTTCGCCGCCACCACCGGCTACGGCTACGACGACGACGGCCGGGAACGCCTGGAGAAGGTCTATGCGGACGTCTTCCACACCGAGGCGGCGCTGGTCCGCCCCCAGATCACCTGCGGCACCCACGCCCTGACGGTGGCCCTCAGCGCCAACCTCCTGCCGGGGGACGAGCTGCTCAGTCCGGTGGGCCTGCCCTACGACACACTCCAGGAGGTCATAGGCATCCGCCCCAGTCCCTGCTCCCTCGCGGAGTATGGCGTGACCTACCGGCAGGCGGACCTGAAGCCGGACGGCAGCTTTGACTATGACGCCATCCGCGCCGCCATCACGCTGAAGACCAGACTTATCACCATCCAGCGCAGCAAGGGCTACGCCACCCGTCCGTCCTTCTCCGTCCAGCAGATCGGGGAGCTGATCGCCTTCTGCAAGTCCGTCAAGCCGGACGTAAAGGTCATGGTGGACAATTGCTACGGCGAATTTGTGGACGTGATCGAGCCCTCGGACGTAGGGGCCGACATGGTGGTGGGCAGTCTCATCAAGAACCCCGGCGGCGGCCTGGCCCCCATCGGCGGATACATCTGCGGCACTCAGGAGTGCGTGGACCGGTGCGCCTACCGTCTCTCCGCCCCCGGCCTGGGGCAGGAGGTAGGGGCCAACCTGGGCATCCTGCCCGCCTTCTACCAGGGCTTCTTCCTTGCACCCACAGTGGTTGCCGGAGCCCTGAAGGGCGCGATCTTCGCCGCCAACCTTTACGAGAGCCTGGGCTTCCGTTGCATCCCCAACGCCACGGAGCCCCGTCAGGACATCATCCAGGCGGTGGAGCTGGGCAGCGAGGCGGCTATGTGCGCCTTCTGCGCGGGTATCCAGGGTGCGGCCCCGGTGGACAGCTTTGCCGCCCCCGTGCCCGGAGATATGCCCGGTTATGACAGCCAGGTCATTATGGCCGCCGGAGCCTTCGTCCAGGGAAGCAGCATCGAACTCAGCGCCGACGGCCCCATCCGCCCGCCCTATGCTGTGTACTTCCAGGGCGGACTCACCTGGCACCACGCCAAGCTGGGCATCCTGCTCTCCCTGCAAAAAATGGCAGACGGAGGGCTGGCCGCCCTATGATGAATATAGCGGCGAACCACTACTACCGCCGGAGACCGCCTCCGCACGCATTTCACTTTTGATTCAAAAACTGAAATGTGTGAAGGAGAAATAAAATTATGTGGTTTTGGCTTGCGCTGATCGCTCTGTTCTGCTGGAGCGGTTCCGATCTCTTCTCAAAAATTGGCTGCCGGGATGCTTCCGATAAGTACAGCCATCTGAAAATGGTCATGGCGGTAGGCGTCGTCATGGGCCTCCACGCCGGCTTCGAGGTCTTCGTGAACGGCGTGGAGATCAATTTCGGCATCATCCTCACCTACCTGCCTGTCTCCCTGCTCTATATCCTGTCCATGGCCCTGGGCTACCTGGGCCTGCGGTACATCGAGCTGAGCGTTTCCTCTCCCATCTGCAACTCCTCCGGCGCGCTGGTGGCGGTGCTGACCTTCATCTTTGTCGGCCTGGACGACTATTCCCCCCTGGCCCTGTTTGCCGTGGCGCTGGTGTGCGTGGGCGCCATCGGTCTGGGCGTGGTGGACTCCACCGAGGACGCGGAACTCCGCGCCGCTCGTCAGCAGGAGGGCAACTACAAGTACGCCAAGAGCTGGCTCGCCCTGGCGCTGCCGGTGGCCTACTGCGTTCTGGACGCGGCGGGCACCTTCGCCGACAACCGGGTGCTGGAGACCCTCAACGAGGACAGCGCCAACGTGGCCTACGAGCTGACCTTCCTCTTCGCGGCAGTGGTCTGCTTCGTCTACGCAGTCATTATCAAGAAGGACCGCCTCATCCCCAAGATGGAGGCCCCCAAGTACATCGGCGCGGTCTGCGAGACCGCCGGCCAGTTCGCCTACATCTACGCCATCGCGGACACGGAGCACCTGGCCATGTCCGCCCCCATCATCTCCGCCTACTGCGCCGCCTCCGTGCTCTGGAGCCGCATTTTCCTCAAGGAAAAGCTGTCCTGGAAGCACTACGCCATGATCGGTCTCATCGTGGCCGGTATCGTGATCATGGGTGTGTTCGACATGTAAGCGGAGCTAAAAATAATTTCATCCATCAAGGGCCGGAGCTTCCGCAAGAAGCTCCGGCCCTTCGACATTTGCACCCAGCCGCTGCGACAACGCTCAGCAAGAACGCGTGGGTCGTTACGCAAAACGAAGAGAGTAAAAGTTTTCAGATTTTCCTCTCAATTCAAAAATATTACTGAGGGCTTTCACTGCTTTTCCGCTGCTCCTGTCTCCTGTTTCAACCGGGCTTTTGCATCCTCCACGGTTTCGCCGTCTCTAGTGAGATAGCGGTCAACAAAAGCGTCCTCCACTTTGGTATATCCGCCAACGACAGCTTTTTCGATTTTCTCAAATGTGCCTGCCACCTTCTTGGCGATCTCCTCGTTTGCTTTTACAAATTTAGACTGTGCCATGTGTGTTCTTCCTTTCTTTGCCGCTTGTCAAAATTGTAAAAATCCCCAGCAGCAATATAAACAAGCATACTGATATTCCTGTCAGGCTGTTCATAAGGGCAATATCTTCATTGTCCGCTGAACCAAATGATATGAGCATAGAGCGTTGCAGCGTCAGAAGTGACGCAGCTGCTTCCGCATATCCGATTGTACGGATAACAACGAGTAACGGAACTGTATTTTTGCGCTGTTTTATGGCCCGTATGACCGCAACTGTGATTTTATAAAACGTGTATGTTGCAATCGTAATCATAACAATTTCGTGGTGTTTGACTGCGACGTTTTGGGAGAGGCTGATATAGACAATGCCACCCAAAATGAAACTCAAAAGAACCAGTAAACCACCGCATAGTTTCGCCACAAAATATTCTGTATCCTCAGAAGCCAAAGACTTGCGTTTCCACTCACATAGGACAGCAGAAAAACGCATGGAGCTTAAAATCATATAATATGCAAACATTGTTACGAACCACAGGGAGTGATTGACCACGCCCAGCGCCCCATGGTAAATGGCATACATGATGTTGACCAGCAGGCCCACAGCAGCAGAGAAAACTGCCCGGAACCGTTGTTCTTGAATAAACCGCCTTCCTAATTTGGTCCTCTTGATTTTTTGGATGGCAGCCTGTTTTTCGTTCACCCCTTCAAGCCCTTAGTCAAAGGAACCAGGCAGAGCAGGACAACAATACCAGCCAGCCCAATGATGATGCCGGCCGCCATTTTGCCCCAGACCATGCAGAAGCACATACCGACCCCCAGCGCCAACGCGCCGACCACGCCGACTGCTGCTGCAAGAATGGTCTTTGCAGAGAAGTGAATGGGGGCCTTGTGCTCCATCTTCCGCCAGATCATCACCGTGACCAACCCGAGCAGAAGCCCCACACAGCCGAACACGATCCCCGGCTGGAACGCGCCCCACTCCGGGATGAGCGCCATGCACATTCCCAGCGCAAACAGCACTCCGCTCACCGTTCCCATAAGCATCGCAACAAAACTACTTTTCTTCATTTGAGTACCTCCTTTAAGGCAACAGTTGATTGTTTATTGCAAGAATAGTATAATGGAACCGAAAATCAAAAACAATCAACAATGTTTGCACAGATGTTGGATTAAAGGAGATTTCCATGAATACAAAAAACAACCGGCGTAAACGAGCCTCCATGCAGAAAATTGAACAGGTCTTAGTGGAGCTTCTGCAAACGAAAGAACTAAATCAAATCAGCGTGTCTGATATATGCAAAAGAGCTGGTTTGAACCGCAGTACCTTTTACGCAAACTATGTGGATATATACGGGCTGGCTGACGCAATACGGGAGAAGCTGGAGGCCCAGGTTGCGGAATTATACAAGGAGGAAGTTGAACAAGGATTTAACTCTAATAATTACTTGATACTATTTCAGCACATAGCGCAAAATCAGCTTTTCTACCAAACGTACTTCAAACTGGGCTATGATGAACAGCGATATGGTATCTGGCGGTATGATACCCGGCTTGCAGAGAAGCATTTTAACAACCGCTTTGTTATGTATCACATGGAGTTTTTCAAAAGTGGGCTGACAAAGATCATCAAGCTGTGGCTGCAAAACGGCTGCAAGGAAACTCCCGAAGAAATGTTTGAAATTGTAAAAAGCGAATACCGGGGACGGGAGGAAATTATTGTGGAACAGCCTCAAAAAATTTAGGACTTGCCAAACCCGTCCAAATCAGATATAATGGCAGAAGTTGCATTTGGCAAACGGAAATAATCGGATGATAAGGAGACAAAGAAATGCCACTGTTCTACACAGCCGCCGGCGCCGGTTCCGCCAGCATGATGTCACTGATGCTCCCGCTGGTCCTCATGATCGCGCTGATGTACTTTTTGATGATCCGCCCGGAGAACAAGCGGAAAAAGCAGGCGGAGGAGATGCGCAACAGCCTGAAAAAGGGTGACCAGATCACCACCATCGGCGGTATCATCGGCAAGATCGTCCAGGTGACGGATGAGACCATCATCATCGAGACCAGCGACGACCGGGTGCGCATGGAGCTGACCAAGTGGGCCGTGTCCACCAACAACAGCAATCCTCCCGCCGATGCCAAGAAGGGGAAGAAGACCGAGAAGGAGGAGCCCGCCAAGCTGGAAGAGGGTACCGATACCGAGACCAAATAAGGACCGCATATTTCGCCATCCCGGCCAATATACTGATTCCATATCAGTGATTGGCCGGGAGGTTTTTTTATGTCAAAGGTCGTCATGTCCCTGCCGGAGGGGATGGTCAAAAACTGCCTGATCGGAGGGGGTATCTCGCTCCTGTCCTACGTCCTGCTGCAGATGCTGTGCGCGCTGCTGGTGGACCGGGGCGTGCTGGGGCTGGATCAGCTGTATCCCCTGGTGTGCGTCACGGCCGCCCTGGCGTCCTTCCTTGGCTGCGGCTACAGCGTGCTGAAAGGGAAGGGGGCGTCCATGCTGTCCGTGCCGGTGGTGGTCGTGGTCTTTCTGAGCCTGACCCTGGCCGCCGCCCTGCTCACCACAGACACGATACGCATCGAAAACGGCCTCACGGGCCTGGGACTGTCCATGGCGGCGGGAGGCCTGCTGGCGGCCCTGGTGGGGTATAACCTTCCCAAGGGGAAGCGCGCCCGGACCGGGAGCCGCCGCCGCCGGAAGTGACCCGAAGCTTGTCAAGGGGTGAAAATAACCAAAAATAAGAAAAATTGCTCCATGACCGTTCTTGGCGGTGCGGGCAGGCGATTACAAACAGTAATCGCCTGCCTGTCCAACATGTAGGGGTATTGCCCCCGTCTGCCCCACAAAATAGTCCGAAAACCACCCGAACCGCCTGCAAACACCGGCTCCGGCATAGAGGTTTACATAATTAAGTTTACATAATATTTTGTCGTAATTGACAAAAAACCGGCCGCTTCCGGATTTTCTCTTGCGAAAACCGGAAATCTGCACTATATTTATAGGCAGACACCTTACCGGCCCCGCCGCTGCGGTCCACATAAGAAGGCGCGCTTCTAAAACTTGTCCCAGCCGCATAGGCTTGTGCGAGGTGATGGAAGATGCGTGGACGAATGGTACTGCGAACGATCCGGCTGGGAGGCTGGGACCCCGGCCTGGTGCGGCTGCTCCTGCTGGCCCCGGCCCTTCTGGGCGGGGCGCTGGCGGGGCATTTGTACGCCGGGTCCTGCGGCCAGGAGGCCTGGGAGGCCCTGGGGCAATATCTGGGGGACTACTGCCGTCTGTACGACGGCGGCGGCATCGAGATATCGCTGCTCAGCTGCGTGGTCATGTATTTTGGATACGCGGTGCTGCTGTTCCTGCTGGGATTCTCTGCGGCGGGCGTGGTGCTGATCCCGGCCTTGTCCGGGATGTTTGGCTTTTTCACCATGTATACGGTGTCCTGCTTCGTCCGGTGCTACGGACGGGCGGGAGCGGCCCTGGCCTTGGGGGCCATGGTGGTGCGGCTGGTGTTCACCCTGCCATGCTTTTTCCTGCTGGCGGGGGCGGCGTGGCCGCTGTCCACGGAGCTGTTCTCCCTGTCCTTCGGACGGGGGAAGCGCTCGTCCCCCGTGCTGTATGGAAGCCGTTATTTTTTGTGGTTCGTGTTGTGTGGCGTGGTCCTGGCGCTGGGCGTATTCTGCGAGCGGATGCTGACGCCGCTGCTGTTCCGGCTGGCGCTGGGCGCGATATAGATCGAAAGAAGGGAGGGGATGCCGTGACGGAGTATTATATCGAGGGCTTTGCGGGCTATCTGGAGATGGAGCGCAGCGCGTCCGCGAATACCATCACCTCCTATGTGCGGGATGTCACGCAGTTTTCCCGATACCTCCTGGAGTCGGAGGATGTAGAACTGCCCCAGGCGGAGACGGAGCATATCGAGCGCTACATAGCCGCCATGTCCGGGAAAGGGAAGTCCGCCTCCAGCATCGCCCGCAGCGTGGCCTCGCTGAAGTCCTACTACGGCTATCTGAAGAACCGGGGCGTCATCCGCTACAACCCCGCCAAGGACGCCGCGCCGGTAAAGACGGAGCGCAAGCTCCCCCAGATCCTCACCGGCAAGGAAGTGGAGCTCTTCCTGGAGCAGCCCCAGTGCGTCGATCCCAAGGGCTACCGCGACCATGCCATGCTGGAGCTTCTCTACGCCACGGGCATCCGGGTCAGCGAGCTGATCGGCCTGAACATAGGAGACGTAAATCTAACGGGGTCCTTCATCCGCTGCACCAGCCGGGGGAAGGAGCGGATCATTCCGCTGTACTCCGGGGCGGTAAAGGCGCTGAGCGACTATATGCGGGACATTCGCGGCCAGCTCGTTTTAGACCCCCGGGAGAAGGCGCTGTTCGTGAACATGAGCGGCGAGCGGATGAGCCGCCAGGGCTTTTGGAAGATCATCAAATATTACCAGGAGAAGGCCCAGATCGACAAGGACATCACGCCCCATACGCTGCGCCACTCCTTCGCGGCCCACCTGCTGGAGAACGGGGCGGACCTCCGCTCCATCCAGGAGATGCTGGGGCACGCGGATATTTCTTCGACCCAAATTTATTCCCATATGATCAAGCAGAAATTGCAGGATGTGTATCATAAGGCCCACCCAAGGGCATGAAAAAAGCGTGCCGGAAGGCACGCTTTTTTCATTACCGTCCGCACAACGAAAGAAAGGACCCACGACCATGTTGGACCTGACCATCCCCCGCCTCTTCGACGGCGCCATGGGCACCATGCTGCAGCAGGCGGGCCTCCCGGCGGGCGCGCCGCCGGAGACGATGAACCTCACCGCCCCGCAGGCGGTGGAGGCCGTCCACGCCGCCTATGCCGCGGCAGGCGCGGACATCCTCACCGCCAATACCTTCGGCGCCAGCCGCCGGAAGCTGGGGGAGGACCCCGCCCCCTATATCGCCGCCGCCGTCGCCATCGCCCGCCGGGCCGCCGGCCCGGACAGACACGTCGCCCTGGACGTAGGCCCCCTGGGCGCCCTGCTGGAACCTTTCGGCGAACTGACCTTTGATGAAGCCTACACTATGTTCGCTGAGATCATGGACGCTGGGGACGCCGCCGGGGCGGACCTGATCCTCATCGAGACCATCAGCGACCTCCTGGAGGCCAAAGCCGCCCTGCTGGCGGCCAAGGAGCGGACAGATCTCCCCGTTTTCGTCACCATGACCTTCGGAGCGGATGGACGTACCTTCCTGGGCGTGGACCCTGCGGCGGCAGCGGTGACCTTGACCAGCCTGGGGGCGGACGCTGTCGGCGTCAACTGCTCCGCCGGTCCCCGCGAACTGCGCCCCGTATTGGAGGAGGTCCTCTGCCACACCCATCTGCCCGTCATGATCCAGCCCAACGCTGGCCTGCCCCGCCTGGAGGACGGCGAGACCGTCTACGATGTGGCCCCGGAGGAGTTCGCCCGCTGGGCGGCCCTCTTCCTGGAGGACGGCGCGTCCATCCTGGGCGGCTGCTGCGGCACCACGCCGGACCATATCCGGGCCCTGCGGGCCCTTCTGGACCGGCGGGGGACCGGGAGCGTCCCGCCCCGTCCCAGGGACGGCCTGAGCCGCCTGTGCGGCTGGCAGGACGCGGTAACGCTGGACCTGGATACCATCGCCGCGGTAGGGGAGCGCATGAACCCCACCGGCCGTCCGGCGATGAAGAAGGCCCTCTACGCGAAAGCCTGGGAGGCCGCCGCCGAGGCAGCGGTCTGGCAGGAGCGGGAGGGCGCGGACTTTCTGGTGGTGAACGCGGGACTGCCGGACATCGACGAGGGGGAGGCCCTGCCCGCCCTGGTGCTGGCTATCCAGAAGGTGTCCCCCTTGCCCCTGGTCATCGACTGTTCCGACCCGGCGGCCCTGGAAAAGGCCCTCCGCGTGTGCCGGGGGCGTCCGGTGCTGAACTCCGTGAACGGCGGGAAGGAGAGCATGGCCTCCATGCTCCCCCTGGCGGCGAAGTACGGCACGGGCCTCATCGTCCTGGCACTGGACGCCGGAGGCATCTCCTCCCGGCCGGAAGCCCGCCGGGATACCGCCCTGCGGGTCGCCGGGGCGGCGGAGCGGGCGGGCGTCTGCAGGGAGGACATCTGGATCGACTGTCTGGCTCTGGCGGCCTCCGTGAACCAGAAGGACGCCCTGGTCACGCCGGAGGCCATCCGCCTGGTCCGGCAGGCGGGATACAAGACGGTCCTGGGGGTGTCCAACGTCAGCTACGGCCTGCCTGGCCGGGACGAGCTGAACTGCGCCTATCTCTCGGCCTGTCTGGCAGCGGGGCTGAACGTGGCGATCGTCAATACGGAGTCCAGCCGCGTCCGGGATACCCTGTCCGCCATGAAGGTCCTGACCGGGCAGGACCCCGGCTGCATGCGCTATATTGCGCGGCATCAGATCGTTGGCGGGCCGGACCACCCGGTCCATCTGCCCCAGGAAAGTCTGGAGCTGCTGATCGCCGGTGGGATGAAGTCCGGCGTTCCCGCCGCCGTGGAGGCCCTGCTGGAGGCGGAGACGCCTCTGGAGATCATCGACCGCCGCATCATTCCCGCCCTGGACCGGGTAGGGGAGCGCTACGAGGAGGGGAGCCTGTTCCTGCCCCAGCTCATGGCCTCCGCCGGCGCGGTAAAGGTGGCCTTCGACGTGCTCCGCAAGGGTCTGCCCCAAGGGGCGGGGGACAAGGGGACCATCCTCCTGGCCACCGTAAAGAACGACGTCCACGACATCGGGAAGAACATCGTGAAGATGCTCCTGGAGAACTACGGCTACCGCGTCATCGACCTGGGGCGGGACGTACCGCCGGAGGCCGTCGTTCAGGCGGCTCTGGAGACGAAGGCCCCGCTGGTGGGCCTCAGCTCCCTGATGACCACCACAGCCCAGAACATCGCCACTACCATCCAAGCCCTCCGGGAGGCGGGCGCGCCCTGCAAGGTGATGGTAGGCGGCGCGGTGGTGACCCAGGAGTTCGCGGACCGCATCGGCGCGGACTTCTACACCAAGGATGCCGCCCAGTCTGCCAGGGTGGCGGCGCAGGTGTTCGGAAAGGATCAATAACGAGAGAAAAAAGGACTGGAGATTTTGCGTCTCCAGTCCTTTTCACATCAAATCGAATCGCAAAAGCGGACGATCTCCCGCTCCCTCGGCGCGACGTCCTCCTTGTACTCGATGGAACACAGCCCAAGACTGCCGTAGCTCTCGATCTCCAGATGGCCGCAAAAATGCTGGATGCTTTCGATGATCCTCTCACATTCCCGCATACCGGGCCCGGTCCGCAGGGCGACCGCGTAGCCTCTTTTGCCGCCGCTCAGCTTCGCGTGGGGCTCGTGGGTATTGCACCACGGCGTACACCGGTCGATGAACGCCTTGAACTGCCCGGGAATATCCGCCCAGTAGGAGGGAGCAACCGAAACGACAACGTCCGCCCACTCGAACCGCTCCATCAGACGGTCCACGCCGTCATGCTGGACGCAGGCCGCCGTCCTATGGCAGACCCTGCATCCCCGGCAGAAATGGATGTCGTAGTCGTCAATACAGACGGGCTCCACCGTGTATTTCCCGCCCAATTGCTCTGAGACGATCCGGACGATCTCCGCCGTAGCCCCGTTCCGGACGGGGCTGCAGTTGATGACCAGCGCGTTCATAAAACGATCAGCTCGTGGGGCGCTTCCATGATGTCCACGCACCCGTCCTCCTTGACCACGACCACATCCTCGATGCGCACGCCGAACCGTCCCGGCAGATATATCCCCGGCTCGGCGGAGATGACCGCCCCCGCGGGCAGGGGCTTGTCGTTGGTCATGGCGACCCGGGGACTCTCGTGGATCTCCACGCCCACGCCGTGACCGAAACCGTGGCCGAAGTACTCCCCGTACCCCGCGTCCTCAATGACCTTGGCCGCCGCCTCGTGGACGGCCCTGCCGGTGACCCCGGCCCTGGCGGCGGCGATGCCGGCCTTCTGGGCCTCCAGCACGGTGTAGTAGACCTTCTCCATCTCCTCCGTCACATGGCCCACCGCCACGGTCCGGGTCATGTCGGAGCAGTAGCCGCCCCAGACGCAGCCGAAGTCCATGGTGATGAAGTCCCCGTCCTCCACCTTTTTGCCGGAGGGGACCCCGTGGGGCATACTGCCGTTGGCGCCGCTGACCACGATGGGCTCGAAGCTCATCTTCTCCGCCCCGTGGCAGAGCATCCGGTACTGGAGGTAGGCGGAGATCTCCCGCTCCGTCACACCGGGCTTGATGAATGCCAGCACATCCTGGAGGGCCTTCTCCGCGATCCGCTGGGCGCACACCAGGCTCTTGATCTCCTCCTCGTCCTTGACCATCCGCAGCTCCGACAGCAGTCCGGAGGCGGGGACCAGATCCCTGCACGCCAGCTTTTCCTTCCAGACGTTGTACTCTGCCACGGTGGCGTACTGGTCCTCAAAGCCCAGCTTCTGGATGCCTTGGGCCTGGATAACCTGGTTGGTCAGATCGTTCAGCGTAACGTCCGTGGTGTTCAGCCGGAGCTCCGCGCCGTCGATCTGCTTCCTGGCGGCCTCCATATACCGGCTGTCGGTAAAGAACCAGCTCTTCTCCCACGTCACCAGCGCCACTCCTGCCGTGGAGTGGAACTGCGCGGCATACAGCCGGTTGGGCTCACTGGTGATCATCATGGCATCCAGCCCATAGGACGCCAGCTTCTCGGCGATCTTCTGAAAACGGCTCATAGTGTTCTCCTTTTCGCGATCCATTTGAAGGGCCTCTGCAGCCCGTGGAGCACATGGTTCCAGGCCCCCACGGGGCCTCCCAGGGGCTCCACCATCAGCGCCAGCACCCCGGAGCGCTTGGCGCCCAGCACGTCGGTAAGGAGCTTGTCGCCCACCATGGCGGTGTGCTCCGGCGTCTCGCCCGCCTGCTCCATGGCCTGCCGGTAGCCCTTGGTCCCCGGCTTCCCGGCGTGGCCCACGTACCGGATGCCCAGATCTCCGCAGAAGGTCTCCACCCGCCGGGAGGACCGGTTGTTGGAGAGGATCATCACCGTGATCCCCGCCTCCCGGCACTCGCCGATCCAGGCGCGGAGGGCGTCATCCGGCCGCTCCACCTGCCGGGGGGCCAGGGTGTAGTCCAGGTCGCACAGCAGCAGCCGGACGCCCAGGCCGTTCAGCACCTGGGGGGTAAGCTCGGTATACCGGCCGTACAGCCGGTCCGGGATAAGGGAAAGTGGCATAGCGCCCTCCTTGATCGCATAGTATGGGAAGAGTATAGCACCATTTTTCAGATTTCACAAGAGGGGGGAAGCGCCTGTGCAGCTCTATTTGGCCGTTACGCCCGACAAGCTCCGGGAGGCCGCCCGCTACACCGACCGTCTGGCCCACGTGGCCTACCGGATCGGGCGGGACGGCCGTCTGGCCCGCCGGGATCTGCTGGCCAGGACCCGGGGCGGTCTCATGGTCCTGGGAGACCGGGACTGCGGCTCCATCCTGGATCCCGCCGCCCTGTGCCGGGATGTGTGGCGGGAGTGCGGCAACCGGGGATACGGCGGCGTCTTTGCGGATCTCGAACAGCCGGTGTCGGCGGACCGGACGGCCTTCCTGGAGAACCTGGGCCGTATCCTGACCCGGAACGGGAGGGGACTCTTCGTGCCGGAGTCCTACGGCACCCGGGTGCCCGAAGCATCCGTGCTGATCTGCACCGCCCTGTCCGGCGGGAACCTCCAGCAACGCTTGGAGGAGGGCGCGCGGCAATTCGGCAGGGGAAGGGTGGCCCTGGACCTCCAGCGCCTGCGCATGAGCTTTCCGCTGCCCTGTCCCACCGGGGAAGGGGAACCGCTTGACAGGGAAAAACTGGCGGAAATGATGGGAAGAAAGCAGCAGTCCGTGTTTTACTCCCACGATCTATGTGCAAAGTATTTTACCTTCACAGACGCTGAGGATAGCCGGTTTGTGCTCTTTGATGACGCCGATACCCTCCGCCGGAAGCTCCGCATGGGCCAGGACCTGGGCTTTACCGCCGGATTTCTCATGTACCCGGAGGTGGAGGATATCCTGCCGGAGCTCCTGCCCCCGCGGCGGCAGCCCCGCCCGTAAAAAAGCGACCCTGACGGCCTCATGGTGAGCCGTCAGGGTCGTTCTTTCATTTCTTCTGCCAGGGGAACCGGCGCTTCTTCTTTCCGGTGAGGCGCTGCACCGCCTCCTGGGCCTCCTTGTGCCCCTGCCCGGCGGCCTCCTGATAGAGGGCCAGGGCCTTGGCCGGGTCCGCCTTCACGCCCAGCCCCTTCTCAAAGCAGGCGGCCAGCGCGAAGGTCCCGTCCGAGCGCCTGCCTTCGTGGGCCTTGATGTAATATTCCACGGCGCGGCGCAGGTCCTTCTTCACGCCGTAGCCGTTCTCGTAGCACTCGCCCAGGAAGAACTCCGCCCGGTGGTACTCCTTCCCCGCCGACTGGGAGAACCAGTAGAAGGCCTGATCGTTGTCCTCCTCCACGCCGATGCCGTGGTAGTAGAAGAATCCCAGGTTGCACTGTGCCCGGGCGTTCCCCGCCTGGGCGGCCTGGAGGTAGAGCTGCGCCGCCCTCTCCTTATCCTGCTCCACGCCGGTCCCCAGCTCGTAGCACAGCCCCAGGGAACAGGTCCCGGCGGAGCTGCCCCCCTCATGGGCCTGTAAGTAAAACTGAAACGCCTTCCCGGGGTCCGCCTCTACGCCGTACCCGTTCTCATAACACTCGCCCAGCAGCATCTGGGCCCGTGCGCTGCCCGCCTGGGCAGCCTTGGTGAACCACCGGACGGCTTCTTGATTATCTTCCTCCACGCCGATGCCCCGGTAGCAGCAGTACCCGTAGTTGCACTGGGCCCGGATGTGGCCCGCGTTGGCGGCCTGCAAATAGAGGGCCGCGGCCTTGACCTTGTCTTCCCCAACGCCGTCTCCGAACTCGTAGCACACCCCCAGCGCGCAGGTAGCGGGGGCGTAGCCCTGCTCATGGGCGGCCTGGTAGAGCCGGAACGCCCGCGCCAGATCGATCTCCGTGCCATACCCGTTCTCGTAGCATTCCCCCAGAAGCTGCTGGGCCCGAGGGAGCCCGGTCTCCGCCGCCTTGGTAAACCAGGCAAAGGCTTGATCGTTGTCCTCTTCCGTCCCGATGCCCCGGTAGTAGCAGAACCCCAAGTTGCATTGCGCCCGGGGAAAGCCGCCCTCTGCGGCTTTCCGATAGAGCTCCACCGCCCGGGGCGGGTCGGCCTCCACGCCGATGCCCGCCTCATAGCACAGCCCTAAAGAGCAGGTACCGGGAGCGTGCCCGTTCTCATGGGACTTCTGGTAGAGCTGGAACGCCCTTTGCGGGTCCTTCTCCACGCCGTAGCCGTTTTCATAGCACTCGCCCAACAGCTGCTGGGCCCTGGGGTAGTCCTGCTGGGCAGCTTTCTCAAACCATTTGGCGGCCTCGGCATCGTTCATCTCCGTCCCGATGCCCTGATAGCAGCAGAAACCCAAGTTGCACTGGGCCCGCGCGTCTCCCGCCTCGGCGCCCAGGGTGTAATACTCCACCGCCTTGGCCTTGTCCTGTTCCACGCCCTTGCCCTGTTCATAGCACAGTCCCAGGGCGGCGGCGGCAGGCACGTGTCCCTTCTCCCAGGCGGAGCGGTAGAGCTCGATGGCGGAATCCACGTCCTGTTCCACCCCGTACCCGAACTCCCGGCACTGTCCCAGCAGGAACTTCGCCCGGGGATACCCCCGCTCCGCGGCGGCGGTGAACCATTTGACGGCCTCGGCATCGTCCACCTCCGTCCCGATACCCTGATAGCAGCAGTAGCCCAGGTTGCACTGCCCCCGGACGTCTCCCGCCTCGGCGGCCTTCCGGTAGAGCGCCACCGCCCGGCGCAGATCCCGCTCCACGCCCCGGCCCAGCTCGTAGCACAGCCCAAGGGCCGTGGCCGCCGGCGTGTGGTCCTTCTCATTGGCGGCGGCATAGAGCTGGGCCGCCTTGGTCACGTCCTTCTCCACGCCGTAGCCAAAATCATAGCACTCGCCCAGCAGCTGAAGCGCCCGGGGGTACTCCTGCTCGGCGGCCCGCTGGAACCACTTCACCGCTTCCTCGTTGCTCTCCTCCACGCCGATGCCCTGGTAGTAACAGAACCCCAGGTTGCACTGGGAGGGGGCGTGTCCCGCGTCCGCGCCCTGGCGGTAGAGCTGGACGGCCTTTTCCTTGTCCTCCTCCACGCCCATGGCGATCTCATAGCAAAGCCCCAGCGCGCAGGTCCCCGGCGGGAACCCGCTCTCGTGGGCGAGGCGGTAGTACTCCGCCGCCTTGACAGGATCTTTTTCCATCCCGTGGCCGTACTCATAGCACTGGGCCACCATGTACTGCCCTCTGGGATATCCCTCCTTGGCGGAGTCCATGTAGAGCTGCGCGGCCTTCTCCTGGTCCGCTTCCACGCCGATGCCCCGGTCGTAGCAGACCCCCAGGGCGCAGGTGCCCGCCTCATATCCCTGCTCGTGGGAGGCCTGGTAGAGGGCGAAGGCCTTCTCCGGGTCCTTCTCCACGCCGTAGCCGTTCTCGAAGCACTCGCCCATGAGCATCTGGGCCCGCGCGTAGCCCTGCTGGGCGGCCTTGGCGAACCACATGGCGGCCTGATGGTCGTCCTCCTCCACGGCGATGCCCCGATAGTAAAAGAATCCCAGGTTGCACTGCGCGGGGGCGAAGTCCTGTTCGGCGGCTTCGCGATAGAGCTCCGCCGCCCTCTGCTTGTCCATCTCCACCCCTGCGCCCATCTCGTAGCACAGCCCCAGCTCGCAGACGGCGGGGAGGTACCCCAGCTCCGCCGCTCCGGCCAGGAGCTCCGCGCCCTTCGCCGGATCCTTCTCCGTGCCCACGCCCCGAAGCCAGCACATGCCCAGGCTGTATTGGGCGGCGATGTGATCCCCCTCGGCGGCCTTGGAGAGCCAGAAAAAGCCTTCCTTCTCATCCTTGGGCGCGCCGTCGCTGCCCCGGCAGTAGTGCTGTCCCAGCTGGCAGGCGGCGTCCAGGTCGCCCTCGCCGGCGGCCTCCAGCAGTTCCCGGAAGTTCCGCTGCCGCTCGGCGGAGAGGTCCGCCATGCTCTGGATGATCTCCGGGTTAAAATATACCATAACTGTGTCCTGCTCCTCGGGAAGCAGGTTTTCGTTTTGCTCAGCAGCCATTTGATCCGCTCCTTTTATGCCGATTCCCGGCCCGCCGCCGGGCAGGGCGGCGGACGCTTGGAGATATCATATCACAACTTGAGGGATATGAACAGTCCCTTTTCCGCAAATGTTTTGCGCGGCCCCCAGGGCCTGGAAACGAAAACGGCGCTGTTCAAAAGAACAGCGCCGACTCTGCATGTCTATATCAGACAGCACGGGTGACTTTACCGGAACGCAGACACCGGGTACAAACATATACATGGCGGGGGGTACCATCGACGATCGCCTTGACCCGCTTGACATTGGGCTTCCATGTGCGGTTAGACCGTCTGTGGGAGTGGGAAACCTTGATCCCGAAAGTAACACCCTTGTCACAGAATTGACACTTTGCCATCCGTTGCACCTCCTTGCTGTTTGAAATCGTTGGGCTTAAAAAGCACCTTTGAGTATGATAGCAGAGTTTGACACAAAATGCAAGTATAATTTTCATTTTTTCCAAAACTTTTTCTCACCCTTGTCAAGAGGCCTCATTTATACTATAATAACCACCGAGAAACCGCAAAAAGCAGGCCGGAGCGTCTGCGCAATACTCTTTCCTGATAAAAAACTCTAAAAAATGGAGGCGAGACATAAATGATCGAACAGGATGAGATGAAAGGCGGCGTAAAGGTATGCGAGCTGGTGGAGCACCTCGGCCTGGCCGTGGTCAACAAGGGAGCCGACTTTGAGACGGCCCTGGTGGGCATCCGGGACGTGAACCGTCCGGGCCTGCAGCTGGTGGGATTCTTCGACTACTTCGACCCCCGGCGGCTCCAGGTCATCGGCATGGCGGAGACCAAGATGCTGGAGAGCATGGAGCCCGAGCAGCGCAGCCGCAGCTTTGCCCGGCTGTTCGGGTACGACATTCCCGCCCTGGTGATCTCCCGGGACCTGGACATCTACCCCGAGTGCCTGTCCATGGCCCGGAAGCACCAGCGCACCCTCCTGCACACCACGGACACCACCGTTGCTTTCACGACCAACGTGCTGGAGTACCTGTCCCAGGCTCTTGCGCCCACCATCACCCGCCACGGCGGGCTGCTGGATATCTACGGCGAGGGCGTGCTGATCACCGGGGACAGCGGCGTGGGGAAGAGCGAGACCGCCATTGAGCTGATCAAGCGGGGCCACCGCCTGGTGGCGGACGACGCGGTGGACATCCGCCGCGTGGCGGACCAGCTCTTGGGCAAGGCGCCGGAGCTGATCCGGCATTACATTGAGCTGCGGGGCATCGGCGTGGTGAACGTCCAGCAGCTGCTGGGCATGAGCGCGGTCAAGGTGGAATCCCAGGTGGACCTGGTGGTGCATCTGGAGCGCTGGCGGGAGGATAAATTCTATGACCGCTTCGGCCTGGACGAGGAGACGGTCAACATCCTGGGCATCGACATCCCCATCATCACCATCCCCGTCCAGCCCGGGCGGAACCTGGCCACCATCGTCGAGGTGGCGGTGATGAACAACCGGCACAAGAAATTCGGCTTCAACGCCGCCCAGGAGCTGGCCGACGAGCTGGAGCGCCATGCCCAGGGGGGATAACGGCGCGATCAACGTCCGCGCTTGATACTGCGGCACAATGACAGGGAGGAAACCAATGGACAGAGAGAATTTACAGCGGCTTTTTGAGAAATACTGCAAAAAACTCCGGATCACCCCCGGCTGGGACGTTCAGCTGCAATTTGTAGAGGACCCGGCGTGGCGGAAGACCGGGGATTTCAAGATCGACTGCACAGACCGGAAGGCGATCCTGCTGCTGAACGCCGCAAATCCCAAACAGGAGAACATGGAGGAGGTCATCGTCCACGAGCTGATGCACCTGAAGATGTATCCGCTGGACCAGGTGACGGAATCCCTGATCACCAGCCATTTTGAGGAGGGAACCCCGGCCTGCCGGTTTGCCTATACGCAGTTTTTCACCGCCCTGGAGATCACGGTGGAGGAGCTGGCCAAGTGCTTCCTGCTGGAGTTCGGGGAGGACCGGGAGCTGTCCTACGGCAGATGCAGCCTGGAAAAGTCCTTCAATGAGCTGTACGACGGTTTGAACAATATTGACTGACCAAAGGAGGAAATGGCATGTATTATATCGGTATCGACATCGGCGGGACCAACCTGAAGGCCGGTCTGGTAGACGAGAGCTACCAGATCACCGCCACCAAGAAGCAGCCCCTGCAATTCCTCTCCATGGAGCAGATGGGGGAGACCCTGGCGGATATGGCCATCGCCCTGGTGGAGGAGAACAACGTGCCCCGCGACCAAGTGGCGTCCGTGGGCATGGGCTTCCCCGGCCCGGTGGACGACCGGCGGGGCGTGGTCATCAAGACCGTGAACATCCCCATTCGCTCCATGCCGGTGGCGGAGATGTTCCACCGCAAATGGGCGGACGTGCCCGTCCATTTGGGCAACGATGCGGACTGCGCCGCCCTGGGGGAGTTCTACCACTACGAGGACAAGAACATCGAGAGCCTGATCCTGGTGACCCTGGGCACCGGCATCGGCACGGGCATCATCCTCAACGGCAAGATCCACACCGGCATCAACGGCTGCGCCGGGGAGGGGGGCCACATCGTCCTGGTCCATAACGGCGAGCAGTGTACCTGCGGCCGGAGGGGCTGCTGGGAGCGCTACGCCTCCGCCAACGCCCTGATCCGCCAAACCATGGCCTCCATGGACCAGCACAAGGACTCCATCATGTGGGGCATGCTGGGCGGAGACCTGAGCCGCGTGGACGGCCGCACCGCCTTCGAGGCCATGCACCAGGGAGACGCCGCCGCCCGGGCGGTGATCGACCAGTACCTGCGCTACCTGGCCGACGGCCTGTCCAACTTCGTGAACATCTTCCAGCCGGAGGTCATTGCCCTGGGCGGCGGCGTCAGCCAGGCCCGTGACGAGGACCTGCTGCTGCCCCTCCAGTCCATGGTGCTGGAAGCCTGCTTCGGCAGGGAGGCGGACCGCCACACCCGTCTGGTGAAGGCCAAGCTGGGCAACGACGCCGGGATCATCGGCGCGGCCCTTCTGGGCCTCCAGACTGCGGGCCGCTGACGAAACCCATCCATAGCCGCGTGTTGCGGCGAGAAAAGGAGATAAATTACTATGGAATACGGAAAAATGACCCCCGCCCAGCTGGAGGCGGAATACGCCTCCGTCTCCCGTCGCTTTGAAGAGCTGAAGGGCATGGGCCTGAAGCTGGACATGTCCCGAGGCAAGCCCGGCAAGGAGCAGCTGGACCTGGTCAGCGACATCCTCACCGTCCTCTCCAAGCCGGAGGAGTGCGTGGAGGAGGGCTTTGACGTGCGCAACTACGGCGAGCTTACCGGCCTGCCCTGCGCCAAGCGGTACTTCGCCGAGATCCTGGGCTGCCGCCCCGAGGAGTGCTTCATCGGCGGCAACGCCAGCCTGAACCTCATGTACGACACCATCGCCAAGGCCTACACCCACGGCCTGCTCCACAGCGAGAAGCCCTGGAGCAAGCTGGACAATGTAAAATTCCTGTGCCCCTCTCCGGGCTATGACCGCCACTTCAACGTCACCAAGTCCTTCGGCATGGAGCTGATCACCATCCCCATGACCGAGACCGGCCCCGACATGGACGCGGTGGAGGAGGCGGTGAAGGACCCCGCCGTCAAGGGCATCTGGTGCGTCCCCAAGTACTCCAACCCCGAGGGGATCATCTACAGCCCCGAGACCATCGACCGCATCGCCCATCTGAAGCCTGCCGCCCCGGACTTCGTGGTCATGTGGGACAACGCCTACTGCATCCACGAGTTCGAGGGGGACTACGTGCCCTTCCCGGACATCCTCTCCCTCTGCCGGGAGGCGGGGAACCCGGACATGGTCTTCGAGTACGCCTCCACCTCCAAGGTGACCTTCCCCGGCGCGGGCATCTCCGTCATGGCCGCCAGCGAGGCCAACATCAAGCACATGGTGAGCCTCATCACCTTCCAGACCATCAGCGCGGATAAGGTCAACCAGCTCCGCCACGTCCGCTACCTCAAGGACAAGGCGCATACCCTGGAGCTGATGAAGAAGCACGCCGCCATCCTGGGCCCCAAGTTCCGCGCCGTGCTGGACGCCCTGGACCGTGAGATCGCCCCCCTGGGCATCGCCTCCTGGAAGCGTCCCACCGGCGGATATTTCGTCAGCGTGGACACTGCGGACGGCCTTGCCAAGCGCACCCTGGCCCTCTGCAAGGAGGCCGGTGTGGTCATGACCAGCGCCGGAGCCACCTTCCCCAACGGGAACGACCCCCGTGACCGGAACATCCGCATCGCGCCCAGCCTGCCCCCGGTGGCGGAGCTGGAGTCGGCCATCGACGTGTTCTGCGTCTGCCTCCGTCTGGCCGCCCTGGAGAAGCTGCTGGGGAAGTAGGGGGCAACCTGCGGTTGCTTTACTGCCGCCGCGTTTTGTGCTATGCTTGCAGCATCTTCAACAAAGGAGCGTAACACAATGGAATGTAAAGACGTATTGCTCAGCCTGCGGGAGAAAAAAGGGATATCCCAGCAGGAGCTGGCGGACCGGATGTTTGTCACACGCCAGGCGGTGTCCCGGTGGGAGAGAGGAGAGACGCTGCCCTCCTCCGACCTGCTGAAAAAGCTCTCGGAGGTATTCCAGGTATCTATCAACACCCTTCTGGGCAGTCCCCGGCAGTTGATCTGCCAGAGCTGCGGGATGCCGCTGACGGACGACGTCATGGGCCATGACGCGGACGGCAGTATCAACCAAGATTACTGTAAGTGGTGCTACGACGGCGGCGCCTATGTGCAGGACTGTACGGTGGAGGAAATGATCGCCTTCTGTACGGACATCATGTCCAAGGAGCAGGGATTGGACCCGGAAAAGGTACGTCCCTACCTCCAGGACTTCCTGCCGAAGCTGGCCCGCTGGAAAAAAGCATAGAAAATTTCCGTTAACTCTCGACACAAGAAAGGAGTCCCAACTATGTCGGCCATCACCCTATACCGTCCCGCCCTGGAGGAACTCTCCTTCCGCCAGTCCCTCCTAAGCGACCCGGACACCATGGCTTATAACCGCGCCTGGGGCGGGACCATCGGCTTCCCCCGCGAACGCTGGGCGGACTGGTACCAACGCTGGCTGGAGGACCCCACTGGTACAAGATTCTACCGCTACCTCCACGATCCCCAGCTGAACGCCTTCACAGGCGAGGCGGCCTATCACCTGGACGAGGAGCTGGGCGGCTATATCTGTGACGTCATCGTCTCCGCCCGATATCGGGGCAGGGGATACGGGACCCAGGGACTGTCCCTTCTGTGCCAGGCGGCGAAAACCAACGGCGTGCCCCGCCTCATGGACAATATCGCCCTTGACAACCCCTCGGTCTCCCTCTTTCTCAAAGCCGGTTTCCGTGAGATCGGCCGGAATGAGACGTACATCCTGGTAGCAAAGGACCTGTAACTCTACGGAGCGTAGGTTGCGTTTTCATAGAAAACCCGTATAATTGATGGCGGAGGTGAGGGAAATGGACCCGATCAAAACCGGAGAGCTGATCCGTGCCCTGCGCATGGAGCTTGGCATGACCCAGCAGCAGCTGGCCCAGCGGCTCCATGTAGGGGACAAGGCCGTCTCAAAATGGGAGCGCGGCGCCGGATGTCCCGACATATCCCTGCTTCCGTCTCTGGCGGAGGCTCTGGGCATCGGCCTGGACAGCCTCATGACCGGGGAGCTGGATACCAATGCACATACGGGAGGAAATATGAAACGCACGAAATTTTATGTCTGTCCGGACTGCGGCAATCTTGTCACGGCCTCGGCGGAGGCCGCCCTGTCCTGCTGCGGCAGGCCCCTGGCGGCTTTGGAGCCCCAAAAGGCAGATGAAGCCCACCGCCTGACCGTGGAACCGGTGGAGAACGAACTGTTCATCACCAGCGGCCACGTGATGGAGAAGGAGCACTATATCGCCTTTCTCGCCCTGCTGCGGGGAGACAGCCTTCAGCTGCGGCGGCTGTATCCGGAGTGGGATATGCAGGCACGCCTGCCCGCCGTCCATGGCCGGCTGCTGTGGTACTGCACTCGCCACGGCCTGTTTTATCAGGATATATAAGAGAATATGCCAAAGGGGGCTCCCGCCAAACGGCGAGGGCCCCCTCAAACATTCAATCCATAAACCGTATGACCTGCTTTTCCGCATCAACGACCGCCTCAACGCCAAACGGGATGATACACCTCGGTTCAGCGTGTCCGATATTGATGTTGCAAACCACCGGCAATCGCGGATCACCGATCACATCGATCAGATGCTGCTTGTACTCCTCCACATAGGTCTCATCCATAGGCTTCCCCGCCAGAACGCCGGAAACGACGTCAAATACGCCCTTCTCCTTAAAATACTCCAATGCCCTCCGGTATTTCTCCGGAGGCATTTTTTCTTCGCTGGATTCCAGAAGCAGGATACGCCCCCTCCAATCCTCCAGCGCGGGGAACAGGCCGTACTTCTCACAGAGCAGAGGCATATCCACATGCCGCTCCCCGTTAAAGAAATCATACATGGAGTCGATGCAGCCGCCGAGGATCTTTCCGGAGAAAACAGCCGGTCCCTGCAGCAGCTCAAATCCGCGGTCAGGATGAGACGTCAACTCCTTACCCACCTGATCCGGCGTAAAGCTCTCCCGCTCTCCATACCAGACATCACTGGGGACGATCTCCCGGACTCCGCCTGTGGAGATCAGCTCCTCAAAGTACCGGCGGGAATAGGGAAGCATCTCCGGCCCAAGTTCACAGACGTCCGCCAGAAAACTCTGACCATAGAAGGTGTTCAGCCCCACCTTGTGCAGCATAAAGTGGTTGATGGTAGTATCGGAAAATCCAAGGAAAACCTTCTGAGAAACGGCCTCCCGCAGCTCGTCATGGCCGAACAGATACGGCAGCAGCCAGAAGGTATCGTCCCCGCCGTTGGCGCAGAGGATCATGTCGATCTCAGGATCACGAAAAGCCTGCAAAAGGTCCTCCGCCCGCTTCTCCGGATGCTCTCTGATGTAATCGATACCCTTCAGCGCGTTGGGCATGAACTTGACCTTCAGCCCGTATTCCCGCAGCCTGCGGAGCCCGATCTCTACTTCAAATTGGATAAATTCCTCTCCGATGATACCGCTGGAGAGACTGACGATCCCAACCGTCTTTATCATGCTCCACCTCCATAAAACAGATTTTTCCATACGCGCAGTATATCACAGGCAAAACGAATAAGCAACTCATATCCGCAGGCAGGGGAGAGCTTCCCCGCATATTTCCGGCCAGGCTGTCATACAGTTACAACAGCAGAACGAAAACCTCCCATGCACGGAGGTTTGAGAAAAATGCGCCAGCGGCGCATGGGAGGTAACTATGACAAATTCGGATCTCTATCAGGACATTGCCACACGCACCGGCGGGTCCCTGTTTGTAGGGGTGCTGGGGCCGGTCAGAACAGGGAAGTCCACCTTTATCAAGCGCTTCATGGAGACGTGCGTCATCCCCAACATCGACAACGTCTACCGCCGGGAGCGGGCCATCGACGAGCTGCCCCAGTCCGGCAGCGGCCGGACCATCATGACGGCGGAGCCCAAGTTCGTTCCCGAGGAGGCGGTGGATATCACCCTGGACGGCGGGGCCACCTTCGCGGTGCGTCTCATCGACAGCGTGGGCTACATGGTCCAGGGGGCCATGGGCCAGTTTGAGGACGGCGCGCCCCGGATGGTCATGACCCCCTGGATGGACCACGAGATCCCCATGGCCGAGGCTGCCGAGATCGGCACCCGGAAGGTCATCCAGGAACACTCCACCGTGGGCGTGGTCATCACCACCGACGGCTCCATCACCGACATCCCCCGGGAGGACTACCTGGAGGCGGAGGAGCGGGTCATCACGGAACTGCAGGAGCTGGGCAAGCCCTTCGTGGTGCTGCTGAACTCCACGGACCCCCGGGGAAGCCGGGCCGCCAGCATCAGCCGGGACATCGAGAGCCGCTTCGGCGTCCAGTGCCTGCCGGTGAACTGCCTGGAGCTGACGGAGG
>OFHO01000503.1_pt1 | contig 36177 bp, 28 predicted proteins | sample 1521531 | NCBI WGS metagenome assembly OFHO01 (sample SAMEA3504124, study PRJEB24116) | mouse gut metagenome | biome: mouse gut; feature: mouse-associated habitat; material: faeces | place: Denmark | collected 2011
ATTCAAGGGTTTCCAATGCCCCTATGAACTTGTAATGGATAGTAAGTCGTTGAATAATCCCCATTCATGTAAGAGTAAAGTACAATCTTCAGAAGTGTTCTTGGGGATACGGAATTTATTCTTTCATAAGCAGAATATAAGTCGGTCAGATCCATTGCCTCCACAAACTGACTTAGTAACCGCACAGAATCATCTTCCGGAATGATTGTTTCAATATTTAGCGGAAGTTTTAATTGTTATCCTCTCTTATTTAGACTATAATTCTTTGTAGTTAATGTGTTTGGTCATACATTAATTTTACACCAGCTGCTGCATTCTTTCGAGGTCCGGCAGCTATTTTTTATAGAAAAGGAGCTGCGCGCTAATCATTTAGTGCGACAGCCCCATCTGTGCACACCTTGTAAACAAGGTGAATACGTTACCTCGGCTTTCCGTTTATTCTCGTTCTGTTTTTTCTTTTCGTTGGATACATGCTGTTTCGCCTATTCCAGTGCCTGCAATGCTTTTTCAAAATTTTTGCCTGCTTCATTCTTGTTCTCAATCATTTCTGATACCTCATTCTTTCTGTGACATGTTGATAGTTTCTAAAAATAAAAAAGACAGCTGATTGTCTGTTAAGATAACCGCTACCCAAAGGTAAACAATATTTATTTTTTATATACCTTGCATTGACATTGTAAAAAATGCCAAACATCTTCTTGGTAATCTCTTTAGTTATGATACAAAAATTTTGCTTAATTGTTCATGCTGATTTGCTGTGTAAATCCGTACTGCTATATTATTCGTTTCATAACATAGATATTCAAGCATATCCATATCATTTTCATAAAATCGGCTCACTATCTTTTTAATCAAATCTTTTACAACATTCTCTATATCGGAAATTGATTTGCCTGCAAATATTTTTGATAATTGAAGATATTCCTCATAAAGAAAATCAATGTCATTAAGTGGCTTTTTGATTGCAATATGGCCGATGATGTCTGTCAATACAATACTGCATATGTTTTCTATCATATCGCTATATTCAGAATTGTATTTTTCTAAAACCAACATGACATAATTCTTGTCAAACTTTCTTAAAAATATTTGTTCCGTCTGAATTGCTCGGATATATTTATAAACTGCGTCCGCACCTGTCAAAAAACTGCAATCTATAAGCAATGGATAATCCAAAGTCAAAATCGTATTTTGCGGACAAAATTTTATATCATACCATTTCAAAAATTGCGGGATACCTTTCTGTACTGTATCATATAGGCACTTAACGCCAAAGTCCTCAAATTGAAAGGAAATCTCATTAAAAATTTTTCTGATATTCTCCACTTTTTCGAATAAAAGTTTTGCACCTATATTGTATTGTTCTTTTACGGAAATATCCCTTTGCACAAGGCTGTCTGTAGCCGAACTGTTATATTCATTTAAACAAAATAGAACAGCTTCCATAAGTAACTGCGCTTTTTCATAAGTAATAGACGTACTTTCGTAACCAGCATATTTTTGTGCCAGTTCAGAAACAATAGGGAGCAGTTCTTCCATCTGATAATCCATAATATCTACCTCCAACAAAGTTCTCTTAAAGTTTCTAAATACAGTTCTTTATCCCACCTTTGCACTATATCAAATTTCTCAAACTCTCCAAAACCTTGTGTCTTTTGATATCCTCTATAACCTGCTCTGACTGCCTGTGCAAAAATATCTAAACAAGATCCCTCAAGATAGTCTAAATCTCCATAGCACACCGTTTCAAATTGTTCTTTCATAAAATGAATAAGTTCATCGTCTGTAATTTCGTCCTGCATTTCATTTTTGTAGAGATAAAATATTTCCTGCAACCGTATCAACGTATCAACATAATTACTCTGTGCTATAAAGGAAGAATCACAAAACGCATAAATTATTTGCGGCAAAATGCTTTGTCCAAATTCAACCCTGCGTTCGGTTTTCAATGTATTATTCTTTTCTGCAAGCAAAAGTTCCGTGTCCTTTTCTGACAATGCCAGTCCAAATTTTTCCGTATACTGGTTTGTTGCTTGTACTTGTTTAAGCCACGTTTGATTGTTCAATAGCTCCAACCAATTTTGTTCACCCATACACATACCTCCTTTGAAATATGTAGTATACCTCCAACCTGCAAACGATACAAGTCTTGAATTTTGCCTATTTTTATGATATAGTAACAATATAGGGAAGTGGCACAAATGCCTCTCCCCTTAAACTTTTTTCTGTATGAGATTTGTAATAAACAAAGTGTTTGTGGCTTTATCATATCACAAATATAATCAATGTTCATACTGTTATCTTGTTTCTTTTAATCATCATTTGCCTTGCCCGTTCCCTCTGCTCTGTGCTGACCGCCCTTGGCTTGCGATAGCTGACATATGATTTCGGAAAGGAATAGGTCTTAGATATTTCGTCCTGCCCTGTCAGTTTGTATGTGTCGGGTAAGTCCCTTATTTCTTTGTATTTGTTTGTCACCCCTCCGCACTATCCAACATCAGGTAGTCACGATCACCCCGCCGTCATTGGCATAGAGGCTGCTGACTCCCCGGGTATCCATGACAATGCATTCCCGGAAGGGCGCTTTCGCCATGATCTGCTTTTTCACCTGCTCTGCCCGCTCCGGCGCGTTGCAGTGTGTGATGATCAGCCGTCTCTCCCCGGGATTTTCCACCTCGGAAGCCGCCAGCTCCGACATCCGGCTCAGGGCCTTCTTCAGACCCACGGTCTGGCTGCGGAGAATGATTTCACCGCTGTCCGCTCCCATGACCGGCTTAATATTCAGGGCCGAAGCCACAAATGCCTTTACCCCGGACATACGTCCGTTCTTGCGCAGTGTCTCCAGGTTATCCAGTACAAAATAGGTATGAATGCTGTCCCGGTAACTTTCTATCCTTTTTACGATTTCCTCAAAGGGAAGTCCTTCTTCTTCCAGTTCCATAAGCTTCAGGGCAATCTGTGTCTCCCCTCCGCTGGCCGAATGGGAATCCACCACATGAATCTGTTTGCTGCCGTATTTTTCCAGAAAGAGCTTTTTTCCCAGCTCCGCACTGTTGTAAGTGCCGCTTAAGGGAGACGAAAGGGTTACCACATAGACATGCTCAGCCTCCGGATCCTGATAGCTTTCCACAAACCGTTCCGGGGACGGGCAGGCAGACTTGGGGCATTTGGGATATTCTGCCACCTTTCGCAAAAATTCCGCCTGATCAAAACTGTCATCGTCCAGTATCTTGTAGTCACCCACCTCCAGGCTTAATGGTACCCTTTCAAACCTCCTGTCCCCAAGAAGATTCTCCGGAAGTTCACCGCAGCTGTCCAAAATAATTTTGTAGCCCATGATATACTCTCCATTCTGCCGTAACACATGTACGTTTTTATTTCTATTTAATATAGTTTTCAATACCACGTATTATAGCATGTATTACCCATATATGTAAAGTATATTATCCCATATTTATATCTTTTTTTACGATCCGGCCAGCAGAATGACATTCAGACGCGGTTTTGGCTTCCCGGAAGACATCCCCATCATTATAACCGGAAAACCTGTTTTTTATTCCGCATGGCCCCGGCCTCTGCCACAGATCCTGTCTGAAATTTAATCCCGGCATTTTTACGCATAAGCCGTCCGGCGCCTTTTTTCACCGGCCATGCACCGGACAGCATATTCGGCTGCGCACAATCGCGCAGGGAAGATTCATCTTCCGCGGCGCGCCGTGTGCCGCTTCAGAGGCATAATTCCAGGTGCCAGGAGTCGAACTTTGTGCACGGGGCTGCGCGCAAAAATCAGGGGACACAGACTATCTTCCATGTCCCCTGAAAACGCACCTGACTATTTATTTAACAGCTTATCTTCGCCACCCGTACCACCAGGTTTCTCCCATAGCGATAGGGCACTGTATGTACGGTCACCTGGTTTTTTTCCTGGGTAAAATCCACTGCCTCCCCATTGTCCATCCAGAAAATGGACTTGATCTGCTTTGGCAGTTCAAAAACATCCGAAAAGTCCGCCTCCTCATTCTGTGCCACATTGGCATCTGCCCGCATGGGAAGCCGGAAACAGAAGAGATAATACTGGTCTCCATCCTGCAGCAGAAAATCTTCTTCTTTGTTGGTAATCTCGATATGGGCAGGGCGCGGCACACGTATGGCTTCCTCATACCTGCCCACCCATTCTCCCACCAGTTCCAGCATGGCGGCATCCATACGGCGCAGGGTTCCGTCCCCCATGGGGCCCACATTCAGAAGCATATTGGAACCGTATTTCCGGCACTCCGCCAGCTCACAAATTATCTCCGCGGGGGAGCGGTAGGCCAGATCTTCTTTGGCATATCCCCAGTGATCCGCAAATATCTCGCACATTTCACTGGCCACATATTTGGGCACTCCCTCGAAGTTCAGAGGCTGGGGTTTACCCCGCTCAAAGGTCACACTGTCCAGTTCCAAATGTCCCAGCTCACCCCGGGCAGACAGCCCGGTGTTATTGATGATCATGGCCTCCGGCTGGTAACTGCGGATCATGCCGTACAGCGCGTCTTCCTCCCAGTCTGCCTCCGGCTTGTCCCACATTCCGTCAAACCAGATTCCCCCGATCTTTCCGTAATTTTTACATAAAATCTCCACACTTGCCCGAAGATATTTTAAATATGCCGGAAAATCCGTGCGGTATAAGGGTTCATGCCAGTCCAGCAGTGTATGGTAAAAGAAAGGAATGATATCCTGCTCCCTGCACGCATCCACAAATTCCCTTACCAGATCGCGTCCGCAGGCCGCATGAGGCGCATCATAATCACACAGTCCGCATGTGTCAAACAAGGAAAAACCATCATGATGCCTGGTGGTCAGCGTAATATATTTGCAGCCGGCCCCCTTTGCCGCCGCTGCCAGTTCTGCCGCCCATTCCCGCCTGGGCTGGAAAAGTCCAGGCAGCGCGGCATATTCCTCGTCAGGCACCCCCAGGCTGAACTTGGCCCATTCGCCCTTTCCCAGGATGCTGTACAGCCCGAAATGGACAAACATCCCAAAACCCAGTTTCTCAAAATCCTGAATGTATTTTTTTACGATCATTTTTATCCTCCTATTTTAAATCGCTGCGCGATAGCACTAAAGGGTAAAGCCTCTTCGGCACTAATTATTTTTCAATCGCTCTTGACTTTTCTTAGCCGGACTTGTTGAAATCGCTGCGCGATAGCACTATTTTTCAGCCTCCAGAACGCAATTATCAGCCACGCTCCGGGTCCGGCTGTCAGAATACTTTCTCGCACTCCGTGCACATGATCAGAAAAGCGCCCACCCCGTGGAGGTCGTTGACAGATGTGGGTCTGTTGATGTAGTGGTTGTAATCCCCCACTCCCGTGCCGATGCACACACCGCCCACCAGCAGGTCATCCCCTTCCCAGTCCAGGGAATGAATGACACCTTCATATCCTTTTTTTGCATAATTCAGGTACTCCTCCGGCAGGATCCCCTCCCGGACCGCCTTGCACAGCGCCGCCACAAAGAGGCAGGAACATGATGTCTCCAGCCAGTTGCCCTCTCCCTCCGGCTTGTCCACCACCTGATACCATCTGCCCTCCGGCGACTGGTACCTGCACACTGCCATCAGCAGTTCCCGCACCATTCTGCAAAGTTCCCCGTACTTTGGATGTGTCTCGGGGATAAAATCCAAGTCGTCCAGCACCGCAACCGGAACCCAGCCAATGCTTCTGCCCCAGAATTCCGGCGCCAGCCCGGTCTCCTGATTGGCCCAGGCCACTTTCCGGGAACAGTCCCACGCATGGTATAAAAGTCCCGTCCCGGAATCCTTTGTCTTTTCCTCCATGAGAAGCGCTTGTTCCGCCACTAGGTCTATATCCTCCGGCACCTGGAAACGGCTGCCGTATTCTGCCACAACCGGTCCTGCCATGTAAAGTCCGTCCAGCCACATCTGATCCGGATAACGGTATTTATGCCAGAATCCGCCCGCCTGGTTTTTGGGAAAATCCCGGATAACCGACAGGATAAAATCCAGGGCTTTCCGGTAGCGCCCATCCCCCGTCCTGTCCAGAAGCGGGTACAGCAGGATTCCCGGCTGCATATCGTCCAGCTGGGTCTTGTCGCATTCCCTTATGACGCCGTCCTCGCCGATGCAGGAATCCACCCAGTCCTTTACATACTGAAAATACCTTCCGTCCCTGCACGCCTCATAAGTCTTGTAGACCCCTGACAGGAATACGCCCTGGTGATAATGGAAATGCCCTTCCGGCGGCAAATCCTCTGCCTTAAATTTCCGCATCATGGTCTCCACGGATGCCTTCGCATAGTATAGCGGTCTCTTTTCCTCACTCATTGTTTCTCCTTTCCGTCGTATCTGCGGCCGGTTTTTTCCATTGTGCTCCGCCCTGCAGGGATGCTGCTTTCTTTTCACCTACTCCCAGAGCGGCTCAAAGCTGATATTCAGGTCCACATCGCCCTGAATTCCCTGGACGCTGCCTTTCTGGGAATACTGCCATATCTTATGGTCATAGGGATAGTAAAACACATCACTATAGGCCGCAAACCATTTATCATAATTTTCCAGGTTTCCAATCTCCAGCATCATGACACCCATTTCCGTATTATGGTATATCATGGGACGGTATCCCGCATTTTCGATAACCTGACAGAAAATCTCTGTCAGCAAAGTGCGTTCCTCCACCGTAAGGGCATTCATCCGCCCATCCGAATCCGACACCCTCTCCACGTCAAAGACCACAGGACAGTCGATCTGATAGGGAGCGATTTTTTCCAGCACAAAATCAGCCTCCTCCCTGACTTCCTCCTCGTTGATGGCCTGGCTGTAGAAATAGACGCCCACCTTGATGCCCGCCGTGGCTGCGCCCTTGATATTGTCCTCGAAATACTCGTCTTCCACCAGTTTTCCGGTGCCGTAGCCTCTGTAGCCCACCCGGATAAAGGCAAATTCCACTCCGTCCTGAGCCACCAGGTTCCAGTCAATCTCACCCTGATGCCTGGACACATCAATTCCCTTATGGGAGACCACGTTTCCATCCTGCAGATACTGGTACTCGCCGGTATCCAGAATATTCAGGTTTCCGGCGTCCCGCTGATGCATCTTCAGACTGCGGTTGATGGGCACAAAATGATACTGCCCGCCGCTGTACACAATCAGGTCATCCGGATACAGCGGCCTCAGGGTCTGCAGGATTGTGTCTCCCCCGTTCAACTCTGTCCGGATTTCCTCCAGCACCTCCCGGGCCGCCTGCTGCCTGGCATCGGCCACCTGTTCCTCCAGCTGCTCCTGGGAATAGACCACGGAATCGGAAAGGACACCTACGATCTTTCCCTCCCCATCCACCACATTTCCCATTTCATCGATATTGACATAATTCGGCACGCTGCCTTCTCCAATGACAGGAGCTGCGTCTTCCTTGAGTTTCTCCGCAATCCGCACGCACACCGTGACCGTCAGGAACATGACTGCCACCATTCCCGCCAGACATGCCGCCATGGTCAGCGCCTTCTTTTTCTTCTCCCGGCGCTTCTTCCTTGCCGGTATCCTGGTTGTCTTCACCGGAGTTTCCTCTTTCCGCTCCTCTTCCGTCTTTATATCATCTGCTTCTAATTTCATATATGATCCTCCGATCCACGGTAAATGAATCCCTGTGCACTCTTTTATGTTTCGCCTGCTATTCCCGGTCTGCCTGTACAAGGTTCCCGCCGGACATCCCTGTGTGCAGCCCTGCTTTAATAGTAAACGAATTTTACTGATATTGAAAGCAGATTTTTACTATTTTATAAAAAGTTAAGCAATGATGCCATATTCCGGCAATTCTATCCGGCGGCAAGCTCCCTGAGCCTGTGAAGTATCTTCTTTTCCATACGGCTGACCTGTACCTGGCTGATCCCCAGCCTGGCGGCAATCTCCATCTGTGTCTTGTTCTGGAAATACCTCATGCAGATCAGTTCCCTGTCCCTGGGCTCCAGGCTGTCCAGAAGCTGTCCCAGCAGCATATGGTTCAGCAGCTTTTCCTTCTCCGGGTCCTCCCCGGTACAGCCTCCCGCCGCGCTGCTGCCCACGGAACCCGTGCCTCCCTGGACTACTTTGTCCACCAGATACACTTCCCCGCCATCATCCTGGTATATGGCGGAATAAATGGATTCCACCTCCACGGAAGCCTCCATGGCAAGCACCACGTCTTCCATGGACAGCCCTGTCTCCCGGGCAATCTCCTGCACCAGGGGCTCCCGTCCGCTTTTGATCTGGAGGCGCTGCCTGGCAAGCTTTACCTTCAGTCCGTTTTCCTTGATGGTCCTGGATACCTTCACCGGCCCGTCGTCCCGCAGGAAACGCTTTATCTCCCCTGTGATCATGGGCACTGCATAAGTGGAAAACTTCAGCCCCAGCGTCAGGTCAAATTTATCTATGGCTTTCATCAGCCCTATCGTACCTATCTGGAACAAATCTTCCAGGTCATGTCCCCTGCCGGCAAATCTTTTCACAATATGGCGTACCAGCCCCAGATTATTCTCTATCAGTACCTCTCTCGCATTCCTTTCTCCCGCCTGTGACCTGGCAATCAGTACTGACATTTCTTCCATCCGCCAATCCTCCACCCCGCGACAATTCAAATTTTATGTAGACCTTCGGCCAGTTTTGCCTCTCTTCCCGCAAAGACCAAATTGCATTCTACGCGTCAATCCAGCTGCCTGTACCGATCTTTTTCACCATACGGACTGTGGTACCCTTTCCGGGTGTGCTCTCCACTTCCAGCTCGTCCGTGAACGCCTCCATAAACGCAAAACCCATTCCGGACCGCTCCAGTTCCGGTTTTGTGGTAAAAAGCGGCTCCATGGCCTGCTCCACATTTTCGATGCCCCTGCCCTGGTCGATGACTTCCACATGCAGGATTTCTTTTTCCAGAATACAGTGTACCCGCACTTTTCCCGGGCTGCCGCTTTCTCCTGCCGTCCCGGAAGACGCCCCCCTTTTATAACCGTACAGATTCTCGTATCCGTGAATAATGGAATTTGTCACCGCCTCCGAAACGGCGGTCTTAATATCCGCCATCTCCTCCACTGTGGGATCCAGATGGGCAATAAACGCAGCCACCGCCACCCGTGCAAAGGCCTCATTGTCCGAGACCGCGTCAAAGATCAGCTCCATTTCATTTTTCATGATTCCAGTACCTCCACAATTTTATTTAACCCCGACAACTGAAAGATTCTCCTGATCTGCCTGTCCACATGAATGGCATAGACACGGCCCCCGAAACAGGCTATCTTCCGATAGCGCCCCATGATGATGCCTATCCCAGAAGAATCCATAAATCTGGTCTTCTCAAAATCGAACACCACATTGCATACCTCCTCCCTGACCAGAAACTTGTCCGCGTTTTCACAGATCATCCCTGCCCCGTGGTGATCGATCTCTTCCGGCAGCCGTATCATAAGGCACCGGTCAATCACCCGGAAGTCCTCCCTGCTCATTCCCTCCATATCATTCCTCCATTTCCCTTCATATTCCTGCTGATTATGCCTTTTTTGACAAGTAAAAAGAACCTGCAATTCCCTGCAAGTTCTTTTCTTTCGTATTTTATGCCATTTTCCTATTCTAGTTCAGACCTTCCTTGTACGATTTGGAATTTTCCGCCCTCCAGGAATCCGGAAACAGCTCTATCACCTTGTCATAGGCTGCGATGGCTTTTTCCTTGTCCCCGGTGATACGGTAAGACTGGGCCAGCTGATAAAGCGCCTCCTCGTTGGCCGCATCATAAAATACCGCTTTCTCAAGGGCTTCCACCGCCGAAGGATAATTTGCCGCATTGAAATAACGGTTCCCCTCCTCCAGATAGTGTGCTGCCAGCTCCGGCACCACAACGGCGTTCATCGAACGGAACAGGCTCTGGAAGCCTTCTGTCATCTCCTCCACATTCACCCTTTCCGCCAGGCCCTGCAAAGCGGCGGCGACGGTTTCATTCTCCTTTGTCTCCACATACACTGCGGCAATCTGAAGAAGCTCCTCCGTGATCTGCAGGGTTCCGTCCACCCCCACATATTCCTCCAGCTGCTCACGGATTTTGTCCGTGTCCTCATTCAGGTCGCTGATCTGATTTTCCAGTTCCTGAATGCGGGCCGTCTTGGCATCCGATTCACTGCTGATCTTGGTAATCACCTGCTGCTCTTCGTTTCTGACCCTGGATTCTGCAGACCGGACCAGCAGGAAATAGGAAGCCGCAATTCCGATCACAAGGCCTATGGCAATGTTCAGCAAAGTCGGCACGCCGCTGCTCTTGGGCTCCTTCACATTCAGCGGCTGAATGATGATCTCGTTTTCACTCTGGTATCTTACCGCTTCTTCCTTCCTCCGCCTGGCGGGAGTCTTAACTCCCTCCTCCGGCATCATGACCCGCTCCACCTCCTGCAGATAACGCAGGGTCTGAATATTATTCCGGTCGATCTCCATGCATCTTCGCAGTTCCCGCTCTGCCCGCTCCCAGTCCTGCCGGTCCATGTACAAAAGCGCCAGCAGCTGATGGGCGCGCAGAAAGCGGGGATTCATGGACAGGACCTTTTTTAACTGGATCACCGCCAGGTCCCTGCTGTCCTGGTTGCAGAGAGCCAGGGCCTTGTTATACTTCTTAATGGTCTGGTTGATAGAATCCAGTCTGGTGGAATTTGACTGGATTTTTTCGATATATTCGTCCGCAATATTTTTCTGGGGCCGCATATTCTTGCTGATGACCCATTCCCGGAGAGCCGTCACGGTCTCCCCCATTTCAAAATAAACCAGCCCCAGAAGATTGCGGGCTTTGATATTGCCCTTATAAAATTTCAGACTCTGGCGCAGGCTGTCGGCTGCACCGGTCAGATCCCGGATTCCGGCTTTCTCCAGTCCATCATTGTAATACATATTGGAGACATGGATGATTTTCTTATACTCCAGGACATCTGCCCCGCAGGACGTGCAAAAGTCATGCTTCGATAAACGGCGTCCACATTGATAACAAAACATGGTTACTCCTCTTCCTGTTTCTGTGCGCTTCCCTGTTCGGTTCCCATAAGCTTTTTAATCAGCATATCGGCCATATCCGTCAAGTCCTGGTGATAAATGGAATCCTCCGCATCTTCCACCTCAAGACTGGGGTGAAATTTTTTCAGTTCTTCCTCAAAATTTATCATAACAAAGCAGCTCCTTTATTTCTCCAACCAAATACAGACTTCCAACAACATAAATGCGCTCCCCTGCCTTCCGCTCTTTCATCAGGGTGCGGAAAGCATCCGCGGCACTCTCATATTCCTCCGGCGCGCAGCCGGAATTTCTCCCGAAAATCTCTGCCAGTCTCCCCATATCCATAACATGACAGCCCTCCACATGGGTGGCTGCCGCCTTCTGAAAGAGACCTGATTCCGCAAGCTTCTCTGCCATGCGCCCATATCCTTTATCCTTTGCCACGCCAAACAGCAGGGTTCTGGTCCCCTGATGTCCATCCCGGGCAACAGTCTCCAGAAAGGCACGGATGCCATCTATATTGTGGGCGCCGTCCACATACACTTCCGGGAGCAGTTCCTCCATGCGTCCCGCCCAGAAAAAGTTCTCCACTCCCCTGCGGATATGTTCCGCAGTGACGGTCTTTCCCTGGTCCAGCACTTCGATGGCGCGTATGGCCAGGGCACAGTTTTCCATCTGATATGCCGCAATGGTATTCAGCTTAAGCGTAATACATTTATAATACCCAGTGCTTACGCAAAAATCAATGGTTTTTCTCTTAAAATTTGAAAAAGAATAGTCATTTTCCGACACGGAATATGCGGAAATTCCAAGTTTCCCCGCACACCCCTCAAATACGGCCGTGGTTTCCGGGCAGGTATCCCAGTAAACCACCGGGGCACCCTTTTGCATGATTCCCGCTTTTTCAAAGGCAATCTTCCCCACCGTGTTGCCCAGATATTCCACATGATCCAGGCCGATATGTGTAATAACGGCTATTTCCTTTTTTAAAACCGTGTTTGTGGCATCAAGCCTTCCCCCCACCCCAGTTTCCAGTATACAGAAATCAGGCTTTTTGTCCCCAAACCATACCATGGAAATCAGAAAAAGATATTCAAAATAGGTGGGATGATAGGCATCCTCCCGCCCCTGCCCCAGGGCATCCCAGTCCAGCAAATGATAAATATAAAGAAAAATCCTTAAAAATTCCTCCCGGGAAATCATCTCTCCCTCTGCCGTAAAACGCTCCCTGATGTCCACCAGGTGGGGCGAGGTAAACAGCGCCGTCCGGTACCCGGCAGCTTCCAGAATACTGCGCAGATAAGCGCACACGGACCCTTTCCCGTTGGTGCCTGCCACATGCAGAATGCGCATACTCCTGTCCGGATCCCCCAGCCGGTGCAGAAAAGCCCTTGTGTCTTCCATTGTATTCTTGGATGTGAACCGCGGTATGTCATTGATGTATTCGCAGGCCTCCCGGTATGTGGAGATCTGGCGTTTTTTTATTTCCAATTGTTTTCACCTCGTTTTTTGCGGATAAACGCCCCCGCCAGGCTCACCGCCTGCTGGTAACCGTATACCGCAAAGGGAAACATCATCACATAATAAGGAAAAATATATCTGGCCTTGGCCTCGGAAATGACACTGTACAGAAATCCCCCGATTATGGTGATGGCCAGGATATGCTGCAGGATATTGCTGTCCCTCTTCACCGCCAGCAGGAAATAACACAGCATCCCCAGGTAGACCACCGACTGCCATCTGTCACAGAACGCCAGAAATCTTTCATAATATGCGTCATTGAGCTTTGCCGCCAGGGAACCTTCCTCCGGGCCACCTTCCTTTTCCGGCTTTTCCGCATTAAAATACAGAGCCTGGTAGGTGGGCAGCTGCCACTGGGACATAATTTTGCGTTTATAAAAAAACACTGCATACGACGGATTCCGCGCAAAATATTCCATGCGTTCCCTGAAAATATTTCCCGCGTCCTCCGCCGTCGCTTCCTTGTCACAGCCCGACTCATAATAGTAGACTTTGTAGTAATTATTGTCCCATCCGTAGGTTCCGTTGATTTCCTGGGAGCCCATGGCAAGCCAGACAATAAAAGGCGTCCCTTCCGAATGTTCATAACCGGAGCGGACTTCATACATTTTATATATGGCGCCGTAGGACGCAGCGGCCAGCACCACAGCCAGGCCAAATGCCACCAGAATCTTGATATCCTTCCAGCGCAGGGCATACAGAAATATGGCTATTCCTGCCGCCATCAGCAGAATCGCCGAATTTTTGCGCACCAGCATGGCCAGAACCAGAGCGAAAACCAAAATTACCAGATACCGCAGCTTCCCCCTTCTGCCGTAGCGCAGCAGCATCCAGGCAGCCAGCAGGGCAAAAAATATACTGGGAATGTCGCCGTATACCCATGGCGTATAGAACATCAGCGGAAGGCAGCCCATCATCAGAATGTTGTACCCTGCCATGACAATGGACTCCCCCCTGATCTCTGCCAGAATCCCGTACCCGCACCAGGCGCTTCCCACCGCCAGAAGCATGCACAGAATCTCAAAGGCATAATAGTTAAAGGGTCCCACTATCCTGAAAAAAAGCTCACAGAGTGCGATTAGTCCCAGCTGGTAGGGGTACATGTCACAGTACCCTCCTACCTTCAGGAAATCATAAAAATCATCCATAAAATAGGATGCCCCGCCGTAGATAAACGCCTGGTCCCCCACAGGCACATGGGACGACGAGTGAATCCACCAGACGCTTACGGCGGGGATCCACAAAAGCATTATCACCCCGGATCCCCGGCAGATCACAAGCTGTATTTTTCTGTCCAGGCGTCTTTCCAAAAACATCAGAAATGCCAGCAGGCCTGCCGCAGCAGCCGCGCACAAAAGATTGAGTGGCAGTGAATCCGCTTTCAGTTCCGGGGTTTCCGGGTAAGCTCCCGGCCAGATATACTGTGTATACCGGAAAGCATACCATGTAAGCATCAGAAAAATCAGGCTTCCCACAACCCTTACCACCCAGTTTCCCAGACTGCAGAGCCCCTCCGCTGCATTTTCTCCATTCCAACCCATATCTTCTGCCATTCCTTTCGCTTTATTCCCGTAAATCATGCGCCAGGTCATTGAAATGGCCTGGCGCCGTACCTGCCCGTGCGTCGGCAGGTTTCCCGGATGCCTTTCATCGCAGCTGTTCCAGACGCTGTGTCACCTGTTCCATCATCTGGGTATATTTTGCAAGTTTCTCCCGCTCCTGGGCAATCTTGGCCTCCGGGGCCTTGGACAGAAATCTCTCGTTGGAGAGCATGCCGTTTACCCGGGCCAGCTCGCCCGTAAGCCTCTTCTGCTCTTTCTCCAGGCGCTCTATCTCCTGGGCGATATCCACCAGCTCCGCAAAGGGAATGTACAGAGTGGCTCCGGGAATTACCACGGAAACCGCGTCACCGGCAATGTCACCCTCGTCCTTGCCATCCGGAAGTTTCCCGTTTTCCTTCTGAATCATGGTAACCTCGCCGGCGTAAGCCAGGGAGGCAAAGAACAGCTTTCCTTCCGTGAAAGTATCCAGAATCTCTTTCTTTTCACTGATCACAAAAATACTGGTCTTGCGGCCCGGCGCCACATTCATTTCACTGCGGACATTGCGGATGCCCCTGACGGCTTCCTTGATGGTCTCAATGTCCTTCTCCTCTTTTTCAAAATTCCATTCCCCGGAATATCCCGGCCAGCTGCTGATCACGATGGATTCCTCTTCGCCCTGGAGGCTGCAGAAAATTTCCTCCGTAATGAAAGGCATGTAAGGATGCAGCAGTTTCAGGGCGTCAATGAGCACGGTTTTCAGCGTCCACAGCGCCGCGTTCTGGCTTTCGGCATCATCCGAATTATACAGGCGGGGCTTCACCATCTCAATATACCAGTCACAGAATTCATCCCAGATAAAGTCATACACTTTCTGTACGGCAATGCCCAGCTCAAAGTTTTCCATATTGTCGGTCACATCCTTCACCAGGGTGTTGCGTTTGGACAGAATCCATTTATCCACAGGCTCCAGCCGGGAAACCGCAGGTTCCTCCACATTCTTGCCTTCCATGTTCATCAGGATAAAACGGGAGGCATTCCACACCTTATTGGCGAAATTCCGGCTGTTTTCCACTCTTTCATAGTAGAAACGCATGTCGTTTCCGGGTGCGTTTCCGGTAATCAGTGTCAGTCTCAGGGCATCTGCGCCGTATTTTTCGATAATCTCCAGGGGATCAATGCCGTTGCCCAGGGACTTGGACATCTTTCTTCCCTGGCTGTCCCGGATCAGCCCGTGGAACAGTACTGTTTTGAACGGTTTTTCGCCCATGTGCTCATAGCCCGAAAAGATCATCCGGATAACCCAGAAGAAAATAATGTCATAGCCCGTGACCAGCACATCCGTGGGATAGAAATATTTCAGGTCCTCGGTCTGCTCCGGCCAGCCCAGTGTCTCAAACGGCCACAGGGCAGACGAAAACCAGGTGTCCAGGGTATCGGGATCCTGGGTAAAATGCGTGCCGCCGCATTTGGGGCAGACTTCCGGACAGGCCTTTTCCACCACGGTCTCCCCGCAGGCGTCACAGTAGTAAGCGGGAATCCTGTGTCCCCACCATAGCTGGCGGCTGATGCACCAGTCCCGGATATTGTCCGTCCAGTTAAAGTATATTTTTTCCATGCGCCTGGGTACCAGCTCAATCTCACCCTTTTTCACGGCTTCCACCGCGGGCTTGATCAGCTCATCCATTTTCACAAACCATTGTTCCTTCACCAGGGGTTCCACGGTGGTCTTGCATCGGTCATGGGTGCCTACATTGTGTGAGTAATCCTCTATTTTTACCAGCAGGCCCAGTTTCTCCAGTTCCTCCACAATGGCCTTTCTGGCCTCATAGCGCTCCATGCCGCAGTATTTTCCGCCGTTCTCGTTTATGGTTGCGTCGTCATTCATCACATTCACAACGGGAAGGTTATGGCGTTTTCCCACCTCAAAGTCATTGGGGTCATGGGCCGGCGTGATCTTAACCACGCCGGTTCCGAATTCCCGGTCCACATAAGTATCAGTGACAATGGGAATGACCCGGTTCATAATGGGCAGCATCACGCTTTTCCCGATGAGATGGCTGTACCGCTCATCCTCCGGGTGAATGGCCACAGCCGTATCCCCCAGCATGGTCTCCGGACGGGTGGTGGCAAAGGTGAGAAACTCCGTGGTACTGGGAGTACCGTCCTCATTCATCACCGGATATTTGATATGCCACAGATGCCCCGCCTGCTCCTGATATTCCACTTCCGCGTCGGAAATGGATGTATTGCACACCGGACACCAGTTGATCATGCGGGCTCCCTTGTAGACATAGCCTTTCTGGTGCATCTTCACAAACACATCCGTCACGGCCCTGTTGCAGCCCTCATCCATGGTAAATCTTTCCCTGTCCCAGTCGCAGGAGGAACCCAGCTTCTTCAGCTGGGAAATAATGCGCCCGCCGTATTCTTTTTTCCAGTCCCAGGCCCGTTCCAGAAACTTCTCCCGTCCCAGTTCATGCTTGTCTATGCCCTGGGTTTTCAGGGTCTCCGTGATCTTCACCTCAGTGGCAATGGAGGCGTGATCCGTGCCCGGCTGCCACAGGGCGTTAAATCCCTGCATCCGCTTAAAACGGATAATAATATCCTGCATGGTATCGTCCAGGGCATGGCCCATGTGCAGCTGCCCTGTAATATTTGGGGGCGGAATCACAATGGTGAACGGTGTTCTGTCATGGTCCACCTCTGCATGAAAATATTTTTTCTCCAGCCACTTCTCATACAATCTGTCCTCCAGCCCCTTGGGGTCGTAGGTCTTTGCCAGTTCTCTGCTCATACTTTCTCCTCTCTGTCTGTGTGCCGCCGGCAGCATATTTCCTTTGCCGGGGCTGTGCAATCCGGCAGGGGAACGCTCTTCTCCTCTGCTTGCCGTGCGCCCCGGGCAACCTCTTACGGCATTTTCCTTTGCCCGGGCCTGTGCAATCCAGCAGGGGAACGCTCTTCTCCTCTGCTTGCCGTGCGCCCCGGGCAACCTCTTACGGCATTTTCCTTTGCCCGGGCCTGCGCATAAAAACGCCCTTCGCCGAATATTCCGGCAAAGGGCGTCATCAACGCGGTACCACCTTTGTTCATGGCAGAATGCATCCGCATCCCGCACACCTCAAGCGACTTCCATAAAAGTCCTATCCTATAACGGGGATAACCCGTGAAACCCTACTGCACATACTTCAGGTTCCCGGCTCGAAAGCTACCTTCCGCACTCCTTCCCTGAAGCAGCCTCTCAGCGTCCCGCAGGACGGCCGCCCTCTCTTGCAGCAGGTGGTACGTACTCCTCTTTGTCACAGCATTTTATCTATACGCCTACTATAGGGTATGGGCCGGATTTTGTCAAGTGTGGATTGATGATTTCTTCCGAAAAAAGCCCGCTTCCCCATCTCAGTACTTCCCCGCCGTCTTCAGAATCCAGTCCACTGCCGCCTCGGCATGTACCGGCAGCTCTCCGGAATTTAGCCCCGTCCCGGTCCCCATATCTCCTCTGCCTTCCCAAAAGGCATCCAGGGCATATCCGGCCAACAGTCCCGATACCCGGGCTCTCTCCACGGAATCCTCGGCGCCCAGAACCACAACCACCAGATCATGTTCCAGGTTTCCGTCGTCCGCCGTGAGGGATGTCACCAGACAGGCTCCCGCTTTATTGGTGGTTCCGGTCTTTAATCCCGTAACTTCCGGCAGATTGTACAAAAGCGGATTGCTGTTGCGCACTTCCAGACCAAGAGACTCCAGATCGGCAGACTTAAGGGACGTGATTTCCGTAACCCGGGGATAAACGTTCAGCAGATGAGAGACCATCCGGAACATGTCCTGCGCGCTCATGCGGTTCTGGAGCTTTGCCGGAACCGGGCCCTGTGTGTAAACCGGCAGGCCGTGGCTGTTGAAAAAGACCGCCTGGGAAAGCCCCAGCTCCGCTGCTTTCCTGTTCATCATGCCCACGAAGTTTTCCTCGGAACCCGCCACCGCTTCCGCCAGACACAGGGCGCACTCGTTGCTGGAAGGAAGAAGGGCACCCAAAAGAAGGTCCTTCACCGGAATCCGGTCCCCCGCCGTGAGCGGTATGACTCCGTCGGAGGAGACGGAAAGCAGCCGGGCCCCCTCGGACACAGTGACCAGATCCTCCGGGCTTACCTGCCCCGCCGCCATGGCATCCATGGTCAGCAGACAAGTCATCAGCTTGGTGGTACTGGCGATTGGCCAGGGCAAACCGGACTGATATTGGTAATAAATTTCTCCGGTAGTGGCATCTCCCACCACCACACCATTGACCCCGCAAAAATACCCTGCCTGCTCCAGTTCGGCAGGTGTCATGCGAAAGGGCTTCTGCGTATGAATCTCCAGGAATCCGTCGGCGGGAACCTTGATTTCCATATCCAGAATCATGGCCAGGTCTGCGGCCATCATAAAGCAATCATAATAGCCGGAGGGCTGCATCATAATTATGGTATAGTAATTTACCGGCTCTCCGCCCAGCTTCAGTTCGTTTCTCCGAAGATTGACATTCGGCATTTCGTCATCTTCCCAGAGATCGTTTTCTCCTCCCACGGCAGTATAGACCTCCCCCGGATTCAGTAAGACAGCATTTTTCGTAATTTCCAGGGAAAAAGCCTTCTCCGTATCTGTGAGAACCACGGCCAGATCCCGCAGGGAAAGATAGGTATTGCCGCCATATTCATGATCCAGTGTTTTTACCGTGTATGAAACTCCGGATTCCGTCTGCACCTGGCAGGTTCCGGGAATCTCAAATCCCGCTGCCGCCCTGCCGGGCAAAACGGCGCATAATAAAAGCGCACATAGTATCAGGAAACTTATTTTCTGCAGAATTGCTTTCATGAGTTCTCCCTTCCCGCATTTTTTCGTCTGATTTTGACCGGGCCCATCCCAAATCCCGGAATACTTTTCCTCATTTTATGTTATTTTCCGGTTCTTCCGGCTGTTTCATCATAAAGACCAGGGGGTAATGTTCCGCAAAACCGCCGGCAGCGGCATCCTCCGTCTCCCCCAGCAGAATCAGGCCGGATCCCTCCCGGATATACTGCTCCGTCACTGTGCCGGCAGCCCCTTCCGTATCAAACCGTCTGGTCAGAATACCGTCCCCGGCTTCATAAGTGCCGCTGCCGTCATACCGGGCCTGCAGTTCTTCCAATGACGGCAGCAGAGCCGGACCGCAGCTCATCAGATAGGCAACGGCAGACATTCCGAAAGTCTCGGTTATCAAGGCTTCCACCGCCTCTTCGTCTGTTCCTTCCCCGTGCCCCGCCATACGGAGTCTCTCTGCCACAAGAACGCGGAAACTCACGGCAAACGCTTCATAAGCTGCCTGATAGCAGGCATCATAACTTTCCGGCAAAACACTGCAGCGGAAGGTTCCCCCCGAACGGTCAGTCTCATCCATTGTCATTTCCACCTGAATGTTCAAATTTCGCATGCACGCCTCCACCTCCTCCAGGGAGACGGAAACCGCTTCTATATCCCTAAGCCACCCATACGCCATGGCCGCGGCCTGTCCTGACATATCCAGCTGCGCAGTCCACTCTCCGGAAAGATCCCTGTCCCCCGCCGCACCACAGATCCGGTACGCCATAAGCACCGCCACAATCCCCAAAGATAATACCAATAAGGCAATGATTGTCTTTTTCATGAATCTTCTCATCCTGTTTCCCCCTGCATAAGATAACATTCTTTCCTGCGCCCTGAGTCAGTCACACCTCCGGCAGCCGGGTATGAAAGCGAAACCGCCCCCATGGACATCCCCCTTTAACGCCCTCCGCTTTGGGACGGCCCGGGCTGCATTCTGCATAATCTGCCGTAAGTATATCACATCCGGACAAAAAAATCATCTCTTCCCTTTCCCAACAAGATTTTTTATGATACCAAGTACAAATTTTATTCCACAAGGAGGATTTTTACAAAAGATGAAAAACACAGAGAAAAAACTTAAAGAGCAGCAATTCCCGAAAGCCGTACTGGAGGAGATGGGTCCTCTCCCCTCCCAGCCGTTCCCCTGTGCCGCAGGAAATAACATTCCCGGAAACACCATGGAGAAACTATGTGCGGACTGGCTTGCCGAACGCCACGGCACCATCAAGAGAAGCACCTGGTCCGGTTACCATTACTGCGTCAGGAAATACATTCTTCCTTTTTTCGGCTCCATGTGCCCGGCAGAACTGGACGAAAACACGATCCTTGCATTTGTGGAAAATATCCGGGGAAGGGGGCTGGCCGGCAGCACCGTCCACTCAGCCCTGATCACCTTCAAAACCATTATAAAGTTCGGCGTCCAGACGGAACTGGTCCCCCGGGAACTGCTGGGATGCTGCTCCATTAACTGGCACCGTCCGGAATCAAAGGTTCTCACCGTCCAGGACAGCAATCGTATGAAGGATTATCTTCTGGAAAAAAACACGGTTTTTTCCCTGGGAATTCTTCTGTGCCGCGGCACAGGGATGCGTATCGGGGAATTGTGCGGCCTGAAATGGGAGGATATCGATTTTTCCACAAATACCATACGGATTAAAAGAACCATATCCCGCATTTCAAATCCCGACACCTCCCCGGGCCAGCCCAGGACAATCCTGTATATCCGGACACCAAAGTCACACTCTTCCGCAAGGGAAATTCCCATCCCCCAGTATCTGATAGCGCCTTTGGCAGAAATGAAAACCGCCAAAAACCGGTACCTGCTCACAGGTCAGGAAACTTGTACCGAACCCCGCAATGTTCAGAAAAAATTCAAAACCATCCTGAAGCACTGTCATATGCAGGATTGCAATTTTCATGCCATGAGACATGGTTTTGCCACGGCATGCCTGGAAAAAGGCATTGACTGCAAAACCGTATCTTCCATTCTGGGTCATGCTTCCACCCGCACCACCATGGATTTCTATGTTCACACTTCCATGCGCCAGAAAAAAAGCTGCATTGATTCCATAGAATAAAAACTGGTCTGGTAAAAAAGTTCTGTTTTGGCACTTTTTGTCATGCCACTTTTCCAGTACACTATTCATCAGCCGGCCCGCTGACAAAACGGAAACTTCTTAATAGTGCCACAGAAGGAAGATTTCGTAAAATGCCTTTACGCACCACCATGAAGCCTTCTGTGAAATAATGGCAGGCGGCAATGAATTTTATCAATAAATCTGGGGAGATTATGATTATGACTGACAAAAAAAACCTTAAGAACAAACATCCGGAAAACAAAAAAAGTTATGGATTACTGATCATTGGCGCCGCGCTTCTCATCGCCGGCATTATTTTTTCCGTATATGCCTACAACACCAGCTATCAGGAATCCGTTGCCACAGGCGCGGAACTGTCGGAAGTAAAAGCCCTGCTCAGCGCGGTAAAAGAAGGTACCCAGGAAGGAGACCCCGAAGCGCTGTCGGCCCGGGCAGACTCTCTCACCGAAACAAAACTGGGTCTGGAGCGCCCATATTCCTATGGTCTGACTCTGGTGTTTTTCGCAATTCTGCTGACGGCAAAAGGAATCTATAATGCGCTGATCGGTACGCGGAAAATGGATAAGACCGACATAAAGCGCCTGGCCCAGGCCGGCCTTCTTACTGCGCTGTGTTATATCGGTTTTGCTTTCTTCAAAATAGACATTCCCGCAGGCACGGAAAAAGCATCTTTCCACTTTGGAAATGTGTTCTGCGTGCTGGCCGCCCTTCTGCTGGGCGGTTACTGGGGCGGCCTGGCCGGAGCCATAGGCATGACTATAGGTGATCTTACCACCACTTATGTCACCAGCGCACCCAAAACCTTCCTGCTGAAATTGTGTATCGGGCTCATTGTGGGGCTGGTGGCCCACAGCATTTTCAAACTCTGCCACAATCACTCCGCAAAATATGTCACGGGTGTCACAATTCTCGCCTGCGTCTGTGGTATGGGTTTCAATGTAGTCGCCGATCCCCTGGTGGGATATTTTTACAAAACATATTTGTTCGGTGTACCCCAGGATATTACCAAAGTACTGGTGAAAATCAGCGCCCTGACCACTTCCGTCAACGCCGTGGTCGCCGTAATCGCTGCTTCCATCATTTATCTGGCCCTGCGGCCTGCCCTTCGGAAAGCCGGGTTGTTTGTGGAAGTGAACTGAGAAATACTCCCGGCGAAAAGGCCGAACCGGAGAAACAGAAAGCACTCTTAAGACTGACATGCCAGCCTTAAGAGCGCTTTTCTTTTGTAAGTCTGATTTCTTATCCCAGCCATTCCCTCATTGGAAATATACCGTGATATTGCCCATGGAGCATTCGATATTGATATTTTTATCCGCGCCGTTATCAATGTACCTCTCCTGTGAAAGACCGCTGAAGTTCTCGTTTCCCAGGTTGACATTACCCATGGAATTCTCCAGGTCATAATTATAGTCTCTCTCGTTCCCTTCCAGTTCCAGTTCCACATTGCCCATGGAACATTCGATATCGGCCTCCCTTCCTATTCTTCCGAATGCCGTGAACTCTCCCAGACCAACTTCCACATCCATCTCCGTCACGTCCATTTGATCCAGGTTCATATATCCGGCTCCCACGGAAACGTCCAGATTCTTAGTCTGGATTCCGCAGATATCTATGTGTCCGGCTCCCACTTCCAGGGAAATTTCTTCTGATCTCAAATCCGTAAACATCAGCTGTCCGGCTCCCACTTCCATGTCCACTTCCTCAAACCGGTAATCATCCGGCAAGTACAGGTTAATGATCCTGTCGCTGATATCTGCCCAGTCTATCACGGAACCTCCCGGGGCAGATTTGATATAAAGTGTGCCATCTTCCACATATCCCTGAAATTTGCGCGCATTATGCGCCTCCAGATAAATTTTTCCATCCTCAGAGGGCAGAGTCATTAACTGACAGCATCCCACTTGTATATCCAGCTTGCGGATATCCGTGCCCGGACAATACTTTTCCACATTTCCGGACAATATGCTGTATTCTTTGTCAAAATTCTCGGAGTCGTAAGCTCCGTCATCCTCCATTTCTCCCTCCCTGTCTTCCCATCCTTCCCAGTATTCAGCCGATGCGCTATGTCCAGCCTCTTCCTCCGGTTCCAATAATTCCTTCACACCAGAATAAACACCCAGTTTCCACCAGGGTTCGGTGTTCACACGAATCCAGCCCCCGGTTGCATCACTCACAGCCCTTTCAATTTCTTTTGATCCGGCCACCCTTCGCCCGACAAATGCGAGCACAAACCCGAGAACTGCAAATACGAATGCCGTTATGGCACAGCCTTTCATAAATCTCTTCATATAATTCACTCTCCTTCATCCTGGTTATGCCGCTTTTGTACGTCTTTTCCTGCCAAACAACATACGGAACACGGAAGCAACTCCTCTGCAGATAACCGGTGTGACACCCCCTGCCATAAGCACTGTCAGCATCAGGAACAAAATCCCCACACACCCGCATATGAGTCCGCCGCCAATCACCGCCATTCCCGCCCAGGGACTGGAAACAAGGCATGTAAAGCCAACCACCGTCATCACAATCATGACAATCAGGCATCCCGCAGTCGCAATGCCAAATCCGAGTATCAGTCCGAACCAGGCCAGCAGCAGCCCAAACACGGTTCCCAGAATTGTCAGAACAAGCCCCGCAACTACCGGAAACGCAAATATCAGCACCGTGATCAGTATGGCCATTGCCCATACCGGCATCCCGTCTTCTTTTGGTTTCTTTTCCGGTTCATACTTGCCTTGTCCGTAATGATCCTGCATTCCCCGGTCCTCAAAAGGGTTCCAGCCCTCCCCGGCGCTGCCGAATGTACTCCCGGATCCTGCAGTGTTCTGGTACCCGGAACTGTTCTTTCCCGAAGCGGAGAAATCTCCCCCGGGCGCCTTCCCTGAACCCTCCTCTTTTTTCTGGTTTTGCCCGGGATCCTCCTGGCCACCTGCATTGCCCTGCATATTTTTTCCATATTCCATGAGCACCCGGTCCGAAGCCTTCACCTTCTGCACCGCCTCGCCAAGCCCACTGCCGGGCAAATCCCTCTTAATGTTTTCAGCCACCCTGGCAGGATTTCCCAGCGCTTCTATCACTTCCTGTTCATTTTCCTTTCCGGCGTCATCAAAGTAATCATTATAATATTGAATTGCCTCCTCCCGCTCTGTAGACGGAATGTTCTGAAGCAGGCTTTCAAGCTGATTCATAAAATCTACTCTGTTCATACCTATATCCTTCCCTCAAATAATCCTGTTACCTTATCCGCGTACCGCCGCCATTCGCTCTCGTACAGCTGTAACTGTGCCCAGCCCCTGCTGGTTACCTTGTAATACCGTCTGTTCCTGCCCGCACATTCCATGTCGTAGACCTCCAGGCAATCATCCTTCTGCAATCTGCGCAGCACTGGATAAAGTGTGGATTCCGATAATTCGATGACCTGCCGGACTGTCTGGGTAATCTTGTATCCGTAAGTCCCATCCGGTTCCTTGGACACAACAGCCAGCACTATGGCGTCTAAAAGTGCTGCTCCTGTATTAAATACCATCTGATCCGCTCCTTATTTTTCCTCTTCCCGTGATGATCATAAACTCATCATACCAGGATTTTCCACCAACTTCTTCCTTTCTGTCCCCGTGCAGCCGGCCGCGCCGCCAAAATGAAAAATCCGGGGTTTTTATCATACATTTATGCAATTTACCCGGCTATACCATATTTGTTTATAATATTATATGCCGTATAATATTGGCTGATAGCTATACTATACGGCATATAATATCATATGTCAATATTATTTTTCAAAAATAAGAATTTCTTTCGACTTTCTTTCACAATTTATAATTTCATGTCCGATGCCCCCAGGCGCCTTGCCTTACAGCGGCAGGCAGATACGTTTTATCCCCACCTGCCGCCCTCCGCGGCCAGAGTCTAATCTCTTTTAGGATTGTATTTCGCTCAGATGTTTTGTATGACAAACGATTGCACAAAGCAAAAAGATAATATATAGAAAATAAAGAATGGAGTTGTCTTCCCCTGTTATGGGAGAATCCGCTGTCCGGATCTCCTCCCCTTCCGGTTTGACTTGCTCTTGCCCGGATTCCTGCGGCTCCGTTACCCTTGATTCTTTTAGCTCCGGCTGACTTTCCTCCGGTTCCGGTTCACTTTCCTCAGGCTCCGGTTCCGGCTGGCTTTCTTCTGGTTCTGACTCACTCTCCTCCGGCTCCGGCTGGCTTTCCTCAGGCTCCGGTTCACTTTCTTCCGGTTCCGACTCGCTTTCTTCCGGTTCTGACTCACTCTCCTCCGGTTCCGGCTGGCTTTCCTCAGGTTCCAGCTGGCTTTCCTCTGGTTCCGATTCACTTTCCTCCGGTTCCGATTCACTTTCCTCCGATTCCGGCTGGCTTTCCTCTGGTTCCGATTCATTCTCCTCAGGCTCTGACTCACTCTCCCCAGGTTCTGACTCGCTTTCCTCCGGTTCTGACTCACTCTCCTCCGGTTCTGACTCACTCTCCTCCGGTTTTGACTCGCTTTCCTCCGGTTCTGACTCACTCTCCTCCGGTTCCGATTCACTCTCCTCCGGCTCCGATTCACTCTCCTCCGGTTCTGACTCACTCTCCTCCGGTTCTGACTCACTCTCCTCCGGTTCTGATTCGCTTTCCTCAGGTTCCGATTCACTCTCCTCCGGTTCCGATTCACTCTCCTCCGGTTCTGACTCACTCTCCTCAGGTTCCGACTCGCTTTCTTCCGGTTCTGACTCACTCTCCTCAGGTTCCGACTCGCTTTCTTCCGGTTCTGACTCACTCTCCTCAGGTTCCGACTCGCTTTCTTCCGGCTCCGACTCGCCTTCCTCCGGTTCCGATTCACTCTCCTCAGGCTCTTCATCTGCCCAATTCCACACAGCATACAATGTCATATTTTCATCCGGTACAAAAGCTTCTCCTGCTTTATAAACCACATGGTTATCATTTGGCGCCATGCTCCATCCATTGAGCTTGTAGTTTTCTTTGTATACAATACCGGCAGTCACCGGATTTCCTTTAAGCGCACAGGACACTCCAAAATCTTTCGTCTCATCTGACTCTTTATAAGTAATTTGATAAAAATCATCTTCGGACAAAGGTATCGGGCTATAAACCGCATAAATATGAGTTGTTTTTCCCGCATCAGACCGAGCATGAAAATATACCTTTCCCGAATACTTTGTACCGGGGCCATCCGGGAGTGCACTCCAGTAAAGACTCTGCTTCCTATACCCTCTTTGAACCTCAAATCCGCATTTCTCAAATTCTAACAATTCTCCCAGAACCTTGATGTCTCTTCCCGTTTTATAGGTAGAAATATGATATGTTACCCTGCAAGTCACATCTCTTCCGTTTGGCCAATTACAGTGATACAGGATATCACTGTCCCATTTCGTTTCAGAACCATTTTTCACCGATATTTCCATGGCAGGACTGCTTCCCCCTACATTACTTTCCGTGCCGTCCGGATCATAATAATTTACCCAGTAAAGCACCTCTGCATTCTTTTTATCGGCCAGAAACCGTACTGCTCCCCCGGGACTGCCATCTCCGATGGGCCCGCACCAGCTGCCAGTCACTTTCTGCAAAACACCATATTTTGCTTCGGAAGGAATCACTTCTGACAATTCGGGAATCACAAGCATTCCATATCGTCCGTCTTTTTCCTCATCCCATTCTGTAGCAATTCTTTTCGTGCCAAGACTGTGAATTATCTTTGTGCTTGCATCATACACCTGAAAATGCACTTCCATCTCCTCATAAGCACCTCCGGCGACAGCGCCAATACCGCAACAGCCCATGGCGACTGTCAGCGCCAGTGTAAATGCAAACAAGAATATCATATACCCCTTTGCCATCAGCCTCTTTTTCTTTCCTTTCATGTTTTCCCCCATTTCTGCGCGGCCTTTTGCGCATATCAAGTTTGTGGATGCCGCGCAGACACAAACTTGGGATTGAAAATTTTCAATTTTCAATCTTTTCTCCTTTTTGTTTATTTATGTAAACAGTTTCCGCAAAAAGAAAACCATTAACATCCACATAGTCCTAAAGACAAAACTTCAGTCCAATGGATTTCAGGCGAAAATTCAAAAAGCATTACGATTCATACCATGGTATTCTTGTCTGAACAAAATTGGCTGGCTGGAGTATCACGAATTTATATGATGACCGGTCAGAATTGCCAAAGACATTATTTCAGATTTGGCGATGTAAATAATACCGCCATGTCATGTTTATATCACAAAAGTCAGGTCATTGTAAAGGTTTTTTTGACGATGTGAGTGTAGAAAATCAAAAAAACAACCACTGCTGGAAATACTTACGATACACTATATATAGTGTATTTCGATATATATATAGGAAAATAAATACATATCCTGTATGTGCAGTTTTACATGGAATCCATTTCATACAACTGCCAGTGACAGTGTAATCAATATTTCTGTAAAGGGTACTGAGACAGCCGCCCCCTAAAAAATCAAGTAGGGGAATGCCCTTCTCCCCTACCCGCCGCGGGGGGCGCGTGCAGCTTTCGCTGCTGATTTCCTTATGCGCCCCTGTGCATAAAAAACAGGCCTGCGTTGTGTAACACAGGCCTACTACACAATAAAATGAAACCCCGGCGGGTTAATTTTAACGATCCTATATTCAGTTACTGATTTTATTCTTTCTCTTTGATTAGTTCAACCGCCTCTTTTCCCGTAATGTGGTCAATACTCATTTTCAGCATACAAAGCGGCAGCCATTCCCGCTCAATCGCATTTTTCCGTCCGACAGCCGTATCTTCCGGAGCATACTTGACTGCCAGTTTTTCAATAGCTGTGCGCTTTTCCTTTTCATCCTTTATGACCTCTACTCGTCCAAAAGCAATTACACTTCTGAAATAGCTGGTGTATTTCTCGGGAACAATTTTATCCTGGTCGATAACACAGAAAGAAACTTTTCCGTTTTGTTGTATCGCATCCAGTTTGTGGCCGCTTTTGGCACAATGAAAAAAGATTTTCTCCCCATCATATACATAACTGACAGGAACGGCATAAGGATAATCGTCATCGCCCGCCAACGCCAGAACCCCGGATGTTCCTCTATAAAGAACGGAGGAAATTTCTTCCCCGGACAATGCCTGCCGTTTTCTTCGCATTTCTCGAAACATATCAGCACCTCATTCAAAAAATCAAAGACCTCGCGGCATTCGCCAACTGGCCGTGCAGGCACGGCCCCTTGGCTCATTGCTCGCGGAAATAAGCGCTTTTCCAGCGCGTTCAACCCCTCCCCCCGCCACGCCGGAAAGAGGAGCGGCATCTGTTCTCCATTTCTACTTCTCCATTTTCCAGAAGAATGCACTGTATGCAGGCAGTTTGCTGCCGCCGCCAAAATCATGCTTTTCCCCGCTGATCAGGTCCACCGCAGTGCCGCAGCCAGCGTCAAAGTGAGCCATAAACTCATTCTCATCCGCATTGATTGCCACCAGAACTCTCTCATTCTCCGATTTTCTTTCAAAAATACATTGCTTATTGGTCAGTACCACAGACCGGAAAGCGCCGTAATTTAAAGCTTCGGAATTCTTTTTTGCCGCCGTCAGGGCACTGATAAAGTCAGTCAGGCCATTCCACTCAGGGGCTTCAAAACTGGGACGCAGCGCAGGATCCCCCTGGGACTTTTCTGCTTTCTCCCCCCATTCGCTTCCATAATAGACACACGGAATCCCCGGCATCCCAAAAGCAAGGGCATAAATCAGGGGCAAATGTTTTTCATTGGACAGAATGCTTGCCACTCTTGTCACATCATGGTTATCCACAAAAGACAGCAGATGCTTTCCCTTATAAAGAGTCCAGTTTTCCGGCCCGAACTGGCGGAGCAGGGAATGGACAATCTCAAATAAGTTCATACTGTTGAAACTGCTATGCAATCCCTTATAGCACTCATAATTGGTGGCCGAGTGAAGCATACTGTCATTCATCAGACGATTGTAATCTCCATGCAGCATCTCCCCTACCAGGAAGAAATCCTCTTTCAGCCCATCCGTAAAGCTCCTCAGCCTGCGCACAAAGCCTTCATCCAGACAATAAGCCACATCCAGGCGCAGACCATCTATTCCGAATTCATCCACCCAGAATTTTACGCTTTCCAGAATATAATTGATCACTTCCTCGTTTCTGAGATTCAGCTTTACCAGATCATAATGTCCTTCCCAGCCCTCATACCACAAACCATCATTGTAATTGGAATTTCCTTCAAATGAAATACGCTGGAACCAGTTCACATAAGGAGATCCCTGCCTGTTGCGGATTACATCCTGAAAAGGACCAAATCCCCGGCCCACATGGTTGAATACACCATCCAGTACCACCCGGATACCATTTTCATGAAGCGCATCACACACTTCCCGGAAATCCTCATTGGTTCCCAGACGCACATCCACCTTGCGGTAATCCCGCGTATTATAGCCATGTGTGTCAGACTCGAAAAGCGGTGAAAAATATACCGCATTCACTCCCAGGGATTTCATGTGCGGTATCCACTCCAGCACTTTCAGGATACGGTGTTCCAGCACCCCGTCATTTTCGAACGGGGCTTCACAGAACCCCAATGGGTAAATCTGATAAAATACACTTTCATATGCCCACATTGTTTTTCCTCCTAATCTTATTTCCGCACCGGCCCCTTCCGACAGCTTTTCCTCAGAAAGATTTCCGGCTTCCCACGTTTTGCCCGTAAATCCTCCGGCCCCTGTAATCACCCATGCCGGGTTTTATCTCCACACCGGCTCTTCCGACGGCTTTCCGAAGAGAGATTTCCGGTCTGTCCGACGTCATTGACTGATCCAGTACTACTTTTGCGGATTTTTAGGGCTTTTTGTGGATAACTTGATTGGGATGTCAGTTTTGGGGATATTTACTTCCAAGAAATCCACAAAATCCACAGAGTTATCCACATCTACACATCTGTCATTTTATCATACTTCCGATGTCATTTCCATATTTTCCAAAATAAAGTTTTGATTTTTTGACAATTCCCATCACTTTACAGCCATTCATCCCAGAACCGTTCCACTTTCCTCGCAACCGTATTGACTGTTACAGTATCAAAAGATTCCCACTCCCTGGGAAAGAGCTTTCTATATGAAAACTGCAGAAAACGCTCGTCCAACAGGGCGATAATGCCTACATCCTCCACGGTCCGTATCACCCGCCCCGCTGCCTGCAAGACTTTGTTCATGCCAGGATAGCGAAATGCATAGTCAAATCCCTCTTCCCCGTTACTGTCAAAGTAAGACTTTAACAGCTCTTTTTCATGGCTGACCTGGGGCAGCCCGGTCCCCACGATAATGACACCGATCAGGCTGTCCTCTTTCAGGTCAATCCCCTCACTGAAAATTCCACCCAGCACGCAGAAGCCTATCAGCATGCGGTCCCCGGCCCCGTGGAAGCCCTGTTCTCCCATTTCCAGGTCCTCCGAAGCCTCCAGGTCCCGGCCCGTCTGAAACCAGGCCAGAAAATCCTCCCTGTCGGCTTCACTCATGGATTCTCCCTGCACAATACATTCTCTGTCCTCTTTGCCGAACTTATCCACATATCTGCGGTATATTGTGTTCATAAACGCATAAGAAGGACAGAAGACCATGTAATTCCCATGCCGGTTTTTGACAATTTCCTCAATATACAAAGCGATTTTGTCATATTCCTCCTCTGAACGCCTTGTATACTTGCTGGTTACATCCGATGCAATCAGCAGTGCCCTTTTTGCCGGATTGAATATGGAACTGGCATAAACCTCGTAATCCTCCTTTTCCCCGCCCAGAAGCTTCTTGTAATATTGTATCGGAAGAAAAGTTGCGGAAAACAAAATGGCGCTGCGGCCCCGAAGCATACAACTTTTCAAATTTTCCCGGGGATTGACACAAAACAGCTTCAGAAAAAAGCTGCCATCCTCACAAAGCTGTGTATATTTGACATAATTTTCATCCAGCAGCTCATATATCATGAGGAAATGGCTGATCCCAAAATAAAAGTCCAGCAGTTCCTCTCCTGCGGAATGTGTTTTTTCCTCTTGTTCCGAAAAATAATCCTCCATGACGGTCTGAAGCCTCATGAGATTCTGGACCAAAGCATCGATATTCTCCACAATACAGCATTGTTCGCACTCCCGCTTCAGGCGCAGGAATTCTTTATTACATTTCTCCAGCCAGTAAATAAGCAGTTCCACCTGCCCCCGCATACCCGAAAGCGTTTTTCCCCTCCGGCCCTGCCTTTCCATATTTCCCGTTTCATCCAGCGCTTCCTCCGGCCCTCCCTGTCCGGTATCTTCCATCAGGGTATTTTCCTCCTCGGTACCGCCTTGGTCAATAAAGTTTGTTTTTTCCGACATCAATGTCATATCTTCTGTCATTTTTAGTGACATCTGACCCGAAATACCAGATTTTATGCGCCTTTTACCCTCTACTGACACAAGTGTCTTTTTTAGTTCCCTGCGCAGTTCCAGAAAGCTTTCTTTCACCAAAACGGCACTGTACATCTCCCTGCCACGCTCCAGCAGATTATGTGCCTCGTCAATCAGAAAGATGTAATTTCCCTCTGAAGCATCCCCAAAAAAACGTTTCAGATAGACATGGGGATCAAAAAGATAATTATAATCACAGATCACTGCATCTGCAAAGAGACTCACATCCAGACACATTTCAAACGGGCACACCATATGCCTGTGGGCATATTCCTCTATTCTCTCCCGGTCAAAGCTCTCCTCTGCGGTGAGCAAATCAAAGACGGCATCATTGACACGGTCATAGTGCCCCTTTGCATAAGGACAATATTCCGGATGACATTCCGTCTCCTCCATAAAACATATTTTTTCTTTTGCGGTAAGGATAATACTTTTCATCCGGAGGCCTTTTTCACGGAGCAGTTCCAGAGTATCACTGGCCACTGTTCTGGTAATGGTTTTCGCTGTCAGGTAAAACAGCCGTTCCCCCATTCCTTTTCCCATGGCCTGAATCGCCGGATATATGGTGGAGATTGTTTTCCCCACTCCTGTGGGGGCTTCCAGAAAGAGTTTCTTCTTATGATAAATTGTCCTGTACACATTTGCCGCCAGTTCTTTTTGCCCCTGGCGGTATGGATATGGAAATTGCAGGCTTTTGATGGATTCCTGTCTGATTCCGTGCCATTTCCAGGAATAATCCGCCCACTTCAGATAATCCTCCACCAGTCCTTCAAACCACTGTGCAAGCTCAGCAAAACTGTAGTCCTCACAAAAGTACTTCAGTTCCTCCGTGGGAATATGGCAGTATGTCATCCGCACACTCACCTCTTCCAGCTCCTGCCGGAGTCCGTACATATACGCGTAGCACTTTGCCTGGGCCACATGGAGCACTGCCGGAGCCTTCATTCTCGCCACATTCCGGTAAGTTCCCTTAATCTCGTCTATGGTCACTTTGTTTTTCCCATGAATAATACCATCCGCACGTCCTTCTATCACCAGAACATACTGTTCTGTGTACAGTGTATATTTCAGCGGAACTTCCGCCTGGTATTCCGCCCCCATCCTGCGCTGTATTTTCCGATGGATCCGTCCGCCCTCCTGCATGGCATTGTCCGGCGATACTCTGTGACGGTTATCGATATCCCCATGACGCAGAATAAACTGCACCAGCCCCCTCACGGAGATACGGACTTCCTCCATTTCGCTTTTATTTCCCACACCGGTCCCTTCCCTGAACTCCATTCACATCTTCCTTCCTGTATCCACTTTGAGAAAATCCCTCCGCCAGCCATGTTTTCCCGGCCCGTGCAAGACCAGATCATCCTCCTGCAGGCAGGCTTTATCCTGCATCCATAACTGCCCTGCCCGTATGCCCATCCGGGACAACACGCTTTATCAGATAAGGCAGCCTTTTTTCAGGTGCAAAAAGCTTTCTTCACCCAGACTCTTTTGTCATGAACGAAAACTCCCCATGCCGATAGTATCCTATCCTGCACGGGGAGTCACTTTTAAACTTTTCACCGGCCTGCCGCCCTGTCAGCTTGCAGCAGCCAGTGTCTGCAGCAATGCCTCAAATTCACTGTTGTAACCATCATAAGATACCTTTAATGCCCTGCGGAGATCCAGTCCGTATACTCCTAAAAAGGACTTTGCATCCACAATATATCGATTATAGGAAATGTCGATGTCAAAATCACATTTAGAAGCCACATTCACAAAATGCTGCACTTCACCTGGTTTCAAATAAATAGTCTTAACCATTTCCAGCCTTCCTTTCCTCTACGGCAGTCTTTTGCAGCAATTACCATTGAAACTTGCTCGTACCTTATACCACCCACAACGGCCTGCTTCTGATAAGTTAAATGACAGAAATCCCTTCGCAAACCCTGCAGCCGGTTCATGGCACACAAAACTGCCCCTTGTCAGATGTCAAAACATGCCTCTGCCAAGTTATCATACCTGCAGCGGTTCTGCTTTTCACTTGCAAAGTATGACTTTCCCGGCAAAGCCTGCAACTTATATTATAGCCAGGAAAAGGAAAAAGTAAAGCTTTTTTTCAGATGCCATCACTGAAATTCCACCATATATTCCCGGAACCGCAGCGGAAGCATACTCTGCTGCAATTTGTCATTTTTTCTGTCTTCAATGGCTATTGTATGGCAGAACTGGCGGAAAAGTTCCTGGTAACACTTTTCGGCTTCGGAATATTTCAGCTGTACCGGCGCGTCTGCATCCTCCCCGCGAAGCAGATACCACTCCTTTCCAGCCGGATGAATTCCGAAAAGATTACGCTTCTCATCATAAATCAGAAAGTTTTCTATGGGCAAACGGTCGGCAAAATGAGGCATGATAAAAATAAGGACATCATTCTTTGGCCCGATTTTGGAGTAAAGCACACCATTTTCCAGTTCCTGAAACCGGAGAAACTGCTTTTGATGTCCGGTTTCCGTAGACACACCCCTGGCCAGCGCAAAGGCTTTATGGATGTAGTAATCTGCCAGATTGTCAAAAAGATGCCCCGGTCTCATATTTTTTCGCAGGCCCTCCACTACGGTACGGCAGACTGCCTGGGCTTTTTCCTCATTTTCCGAAGCCAGCGCCATGCAAAGGCGCAGGCAGTCTTCCTCCCCAAAGCGCCGTTTTAAAGTGTTCATCACTTTGCAGGTCTTTTCCCTGTCGGCCTCCACCACAATGTCTTCCGCAAATAAAACAGGATCTTCCGTAAGACACAAGAGTATGTCATCAAGATTCCGTTTCTCCTCATAAGCCATGTAAATAGCAGTAAAAACGCTTTCCAGTGTATCTTCACACCTGTATACAATCATATCGCCGCCCCTGACTTTAACATTTTTCCCAGGTCCTTCCGTCCTCATAGATCCTTTACCTGCCTCCGGCATGAAAATACTGCCCCTGTTTCCTATCCTGCATGGCAGCCCATACTTCCCATTACATCCTTTTACAGTCAGTGTCCGCGCCGGCCCCCTTCAGCCTGCTGACATAATCCCTCCGGACAGCCGTATGCCCTAAAAGCGGCGGGGGTAGTCCCCTGCCCTGCAATACCATGCCTCACAACTGTCCCAGCGCTGCCTGCTGCCGCTCCACCACAGTGACCGGACGCATAAAACTGGCATCATCAAATAGGGACAGCTGACGGTAAGTCATGCCATCACTGCCAAATTGTATCCGGTCTTTCTCGCTGGTCAGGTTGCGCACAATATAGTCTTCCTCTATTTTCACCGGATACATCAGTCTGCCGCTGCAGGTGATAAAATAAATCGCCCTTTTTAACACCACACCTATTTTTTTCAAATCAGAAAAATTCAGGCTGCCGCTCCGTCTGGCTGCCACAATTCTCCTGGCGCTTTTCACGCCCACTCCCGGAACACGGAGCAGCATTTCCAGGGGCGCCCTGTTGATCTCCACCGGGAACTGCTCCAAATGCCGCACGGCCCAGTCTTCCTTGGGATCCAGCATCACATTAAAGAAAGGACGGTCTTCATCCAGCAATTCCTCTGCCCGGAAACCATAGAACCGAAGCAGCCAGTCGGCCTGATACAGCCTGTGTTCCCGGAGAAGGGGAGGCCCTCCCGGCAGGGCCGGCAGGCTTTTGTCTCCCGTCACATTTACAAAGGCAGAATAAAAAACCCTTTTTAAATCGAATTTACGGTATAAACTTTCCGCCACATTGATAATCTGGTAATCGCTCTCCGGTGTGGCACCGATAATCATCTGGGTGGATTGTCCTCCCGCCACAAATTTCGGTGCATTCCTGTATAATACCAGATCATTTCTGTTGTTCCGGATTCCATTCTGCACCTGCCTCATGGGAGTCAGGATACTTTTGCGGTGCTTGTTGGGCGCCAGCGTATGCAGTCCCTCCGCAGTAGGCAGTTCCAGATTCACACTCATTCTGTCTGCCAGAAAGCCTGTCTGCTCTATCATCTCCGGCGCCGCGCCGGGAATGGTCTTCACATGGACATATCCGTTAAAACGGTACTTGTTCCTCAGAAGCCATACTGTACGAAAGATCAGTTCCATGGTAAACGTAGGATTCTGGAGAATCCCGGAACTGAGGAACAATCCCTCTATATAATTCCTGCGGTAAAACTCCATGGTCAGGGTACAGATCTCGTCCGGGGTAAACGTTGCCCTGGGAATATCATTGGAATTACGGTTACGGCAATATTTACAGTCATAGATACATTCATTCGTCAGTAAAATCTTCAAAAGCGAAATACATCTTCCATCACCGGAAAAACTATGGCAGATACCTGCGGCAACACAATTCCCAATCCGCTTACCGTCCCCTTTGCGTTCCACACCGCTGGAAGTACATGCCACATCATACTTTGCCGCATCAGTCAGCACCTGCAGCTTATCCTCCAGGGACATTTCCCCTCCAGTCACTAAATATTCCACTTCCATCCACCCCTGTCATCCCGAAATACACACATGTCCCATGAAGAACATCTGTTCTTTTCCATTATAGAACATACATTCTGTTTTTGCAAGTACTTTTTTCATTTTCTTACCCTGATTCTTCTTACTCTGATTTTCCACTTGGGCAGGAGAGATTGTGATTCGGGAATTTATCTTTCTGTAACAGCAAAGAAAATCATGTTTAACCCCATTTCTGCGCGGCTTTTTGCGCATGTCAAGTTTGTGGATGCCGCGCAGAC
>OFHO01000520.1_pt1 | contig 35468 bp, 34 predicted proteins | sample 1521531 | NCBI WGS metagenome assembly OFHO01 (sample SAMEA3504124, study PRJEB24116) | mouse gut metagenome | biome: mouse gut; feature: mouse-associated habitat; material: faeces | place: Denmark | collected 2011
TGCGACGTCTCAACATAGTTGAGACAAAAGCAGCGCAGAAATGGAGAAAACTATGAAAAAGATAATCGCCGGGATAGGATTTGAAATTACAGGCGTACTGATGATGTTATTTTCGTCTTTGATCGCAAGTATGAGTCTGGAATATACCACTGGGTGGGATACCCAGCTGGGCAGATACTGGCAGACGGTATATGATCTGGGTTTGCTCCCGATACAGATCACGGGAGGCGTGCTGTTGATCGCCGGCATCGCATTTTCCCTGTGGGGCGCACTTGCAAAATCATGAGAGGCCGCAACGGCCTCTCTCTGTAAGTTCTATTCTGCCTTAAATCAGTCTTTTGGCTTCCTGTGTTCACGGATATAAATATTGCATACCTGTATGATCTTGATCCCGACATAAATAAGAAAAATACTCGCCAAGGTCACTGCTGCTAAAGATATTATTTGAAAAACAGGAAGCAGGCCTGTACTCATTTTGTATGTATATGTATTTAATACGTCCATTATTTTTCCTTCCTTTCTTCTCTTATTCGAGTTCCACCGTCGCCGGCGGTTTCCCGGTGCAGTCATACAGCACACGATTGACTCCCTTCACCTCATTCACAATCCGGTTCGTCACCTTCCCCAGTACCTCCCAGGGAATCTGCGCCGCCTCCGCCGTCATGAAATCACTGGTCTCCACCGCCCGCAGCGCCACCGCATAGTCATAGGTTCTCTCATCTCCCATCACCCCCACGGAACGCATATTAGTCAGGGCCGCAAAATACTGTCCCAGCCCCTGGTCCACGCCTGCCTTTGCGATCTCTTCACGATAGATATAATCTGCGTCCTGCACCATTCTCACTTTTTCGGCCGTCACCTCGCCGATGATGCGGACGCCCAGTCCCGGTCCCGGAAAAGGCTGCCGGAATACGAGATGCTCCGGCATCCCCAGCTCCAGCCCTGCCTTCCTAACCTCATCTTTGAAAAGCATTCTGAGCGGTTCTATGATTTCCTTGAAATCCACATAGTCCGGCAGGCCGCCTACATTGTGATGAGATTTGATCACTGCCGACTTACCAAGCCCCGACTCGATCACATCCGGGTAGATCGTCCCCTGCACGAGAAAATCCACCGCACCGATCTTCTTCGCCTCTTCCTCAAAGACACGGATAAATTCCTCCCCGATGATCTTCCGCTTCTGCTCCGGTTCCGTCACCCCGGCCAGTTTCTCATAAAAACGTTCCTGCGCATTAACCCGGATGAAATTCAGATCATAAGGTCCGGCGGGCCCGAATACGGCCTCCACCTCATCCCCTTCATTTTTACGCAACAGACCGTGATCCACGAAAACACAAGTCAGCTGTTTCCCTACCGCCCTGGCCAGAAGCACAGCCGCCACGGAAGAATCCACCCCGCCGGAGAGCGCACACAGCACCCTGCCTGTTCCAACTTTGGTACGGATGGCCTGAATGGTCGTTTCTACAAAGGCGTCCATCTTCCAGTCACCTCTGCAGCCGCATATATTCAGCACAAAATTCCGCAGCATGGTCATCCCTTCCACGGTATGCATCACTTCCGGATGAAACTGCACCGCATACAGCTTTCTCTCAGGGCATTCCATAGCCGCAACGGGACAGACCGGCGTATGCGCCGTCACCGTAAAATCCGCCGGCGCCTTTTCTATATAATCGGTATGGCTCATCCAGCAGATGGTTTTCCCGGCTACCCCTGCGAACAGAGCCGCATTCTGATCCACTATAACCTCGGTCTTCCCATATTCGCTGACCGGAGCGCTCGTCACCCTGCCGCCCAGCAGATGCGCCATAAGCTGAGAACCGTAGCAGATTCCCAGAACAGGAATCCCCAGCTCGAAAATCTCTTTCTCACAAAGCACGGCCCCTTCCCCATACACGCTGTTTGGTCCGCCGGTAAAAATAATACCCCTGGGGTTCATTTCCCTGATCCGCTCCAGACTCAAATCATACGGATGCACCTCACAATAGACATTGCATTCTCTGACCCTTCTCGCGATCAGCTGATTGTACTGCCCGCCGAAATCCAATACGATAACCGTTTCTCTTTCCATGTATACTCTCCGTTTCCTGTCCCTGTTTTTTCTGCGCTTTCTCTGTCTTTCTCTGTCTTTCTGCGTTTTCTCTGCCTATTATCTTTGTCGTATCTTTGCCCTTTTCTTCCTGTCCTTTATCTTTGCCGTATCTTCGGCTTTTACTTCCTGTCCTTTATCCTTGCCATATCTTTGGCCTTTTCTTCCTGTCTTTTACGCACGCCGTACTGTGCTTTATCTTTTGCCCTTCATCGCCCGTTCCCACTTGCCGCTGCGAAACCTGAGCCAATAGCAGCAGCCGCGGAACATCCAGTCGATCGTCATGGCGATCCAGATACCGATCAACCCCAGCTGGAACACATTACTGAAAAAGTACGCCGTGCCGATTCGGAACACCCACATGGATACAATGGAAATTCCCATCGTCCACATCACATCCCCCGCCGCCCGCAGGGTATTGGGCAGGGTGAACGACGGCACCCATGCAAACATGCACATAAAAGCGTGGAAGCGTATGACCTGTACCGCCAGCGCTTCCGTCTCCGGCGTCAACCGGTAGAGCAGAAGCATGATCCGGCACAAAAGGATCATCGCCACCGACACCGCGATCATGCACACACTCGTCAGGCGCATCAGCTTTTTCGTATAGATTCTTGTCTGTTCATAGTCTCCCGCCCCGATACAATAGGAGGCCACTGACAAAAGAGCCAGATTGATCGCCATTCCCGGCAGAATATTAAAGTTTGCAATCGTGCCGCAGACCGCATTGGCGGCGATCGCCGACGTGCCGAAAGTGGATACCAGACTTAAGAGCAGTATCTTCCCCAGCTGGAAAAGGCTGTTCTCCAAGCCGTTTGGCACTCCGATGTAAAGAATCCTTTTGATCAGCCCGAAGTTCATCCTTGCAGTTACCCGATTCCTGAAATGAATCACCCTGTCTTCCTGAAAAAGCAGATAAAAGATCAGGAGCGCCGCAACCGTTCTCGACACCGTAGTAGAGATAGCCGCTCCCGCTACACCCATCTTGAAGACAAAGATCAGCGTTGCATTGCCGACCAGATTCAGCAGATTCATCAGCAATGATATGTACATCGTGATTTTGGAATTCCCCATGGCCCGAAAAAGCGCGGCGCAGCCATTATAAAGCGCCAGCGGACAGATGGAAAGTCCCGTGATGATCAGATATGTGGTGGCGCTCGCCATAACTCCGGCCTCCACCTGCCCGAAGATCGCCCGCAGGATTGTCTTGTGTGCACCGATCAACACCACCGTTGTCAAGGCAGAGGCATAGAGCAGGAAAAGGACCATCTGCCACGCAGACCGTCCCGCCTCTTCTTCTCTGCGCTGTCCAAGGGCATGTCCTGCCACCACGGCGCCGCCGGTGGCGAGTGCCGAAAAAACCTGAATGACCAGGATGTTGATATTATCCACCAACGAAACACCCGACACCGCCGCCTCTCCCACGCCGGAAATCATAACAGTATCCAGCATACCGACCAAAATAGCCAGAAGCTGTTCCATGATCAATGGCAGGATCAGTTTCCTGAGATCCGCATTGCTGTATATCGTCCCCTGTGCTTCTTTTTCCTTTTCCTTCGTGTGCATCACCATCAACGTCCTTGTTTAGATTTATAGATTTAAAATGATTCTTAACCTATTCTATGCCCATCCGGTCTTAATGTAAAGTAGAAACAGAAGTCTTTATCTCTTTTCCATAATTAACATACATGCTGATGCAGATATTTTTCTCTCGTCGCCAGCCCGCCGCGGATGTGCCTCTCCGACTTGTTAACGTCGAGTACCTTTCTCGCTTCTGCCGCCAATGACGGGTTCAACTGTGCAAGACGATCTGTGACGTCTTTATGTACCGTAGACTTGGAGATTCCGAATTCCTTCGCCGTCTGTCTCACCGTAGCATTATTCTCAATGATATAATTGGCAATCTGAATTGCACGCTCCTCAATATACTCTTTCAAAAGGAAACCCCTCAGAACACTTTTTTACATTGTATGAAGTGTTCTGAGGGGTTATGACTACATAAAAACAGTATATGATATTTACTTTTGATACAACAGCGCTTCCATATTTTGCTTTAACATCGGAATATCCTCCAGTAAGATATTCCAGACGATTTCCATATCAACATTTTCGTAATCATGCGCATGCAAATTTGACTATCCTCATTCTTCATACAAAAGTACCCCTTCCTGCTGGCACTCCAAAGTTTTTTCAAGTTCATCAATAAATGCAAAATACTGTAGTAAACTTTTCAATCTACCACGCTCAATATATAAATCAACATCACTATCATCTGCCGCCTCGCCTCTGGCATAAGATCCAAACAAGCTCATTCGTCCAATTCCATATGCTTTTGCAATGGGATTTGTCCTATTCTTTATTTCATTTATAGTATAACGCATACGTAGCCATTTCCTTTCTTCTATCTTCATACAAAATCGCCACATACCATTATTATTTTATTATGCCCGCAGGCCTTACATTTCACAATCTAATATTTTAAAAAGGCATTTGGAAGCCCTATAACAATTCCTCCAAATGCCCTGTTCTCCACTACTGTACAGCCCACACAAACCCTTCCATTTCGTTACTACCATATATACCTTAAACTTGGAGATTCCGAATTTCTTCGCCGTCTGTCTCACCGCAGCATTATTCTCAATGATATAATTGGCAATCTGAATTGCACGCTCCTCAATATACTCTTTCAAAATGTTATTGAAATTATGCTTAATTCCGACAGTTATTGAAATGAAAGTTTCCGCTGCATAACAGAATAATTGAAAAAGCATGAAGGAAACCAGCCTCTTCACTTCGCCCGAAACCCGTCTTCAATCCGATCTCCCATCAACGTACTCCGCTCCAGCATCGGCTTATAACACGTTCCCGGAAAGACATGATAGCTGTTGATCTCCTCTCCTGTGGAAAAATAGACCGTATTTCCGTTGATCTCACAGCTGTCCATACTGCCCCGGTCATAGTCTTTCTGTTCTATATAATAAGGTTCCCTCAGATTATGCTTGATAAAAACACCGGCATCCGTCACATACTGATCCCAGTAAGGGCTGAGTGACACCAAAATACAGAATACCAGGCTTCCCGCCACAATGCTGCACAGCCCCTGCTTCCTTTCACTCAGATAATCCCCTGCTGCGATCATGACTACCGAAATCAGGAACGCAAGACCGTACCGAATAAAAGGCGCCATCAGGAACCATACGAAAATATTTCCCCATATGGCAAGATGAAGAACCGCAAGCTGCGGGCGAAGTCTCTGCTTTCTATACAATCTCATCCCTGCCATCAAAAGCTGCAGCGCCGTTCCCAGCACAACCCCGCCGAGAAACATCTTTTCATAGCGGAACTGATGCTCCCACCAGATCGGCAGCCACTGTCCGGCCGGCATGTCCACCTTGTCCACATCATACAGACAGCGCCCCCAGACCTTGATCTGATCTGCATCATGCACGAGATATTCCACCGGGATCTTCCATGGAACCTGAAAAAGATCAATTCCTTCAAAGGGATAGAGCAGCCATCCGGAAATCAGGTAATTTCTCACCAGAAAAGGGCACAACACCACACACCCACAGGAAAGAAAAATCCCGATTTCCTTCCACTTTCTCTCTCTGACCAGGCGGCAGACCGGATAAAGACCGATCAGAATAAGCAGGCTGCAGGAGAACTTCAAAGTCGCCGCAAAAACCGCCGCAGCCGTAAGCAGGCAATACACTGTAAAATCCGAACCTTTCTCAAAGAAATTCTCACACCATGCAGTAACTATGAACAGCGCCAAAAACATCGTCGCATAATCGGTAGCCGGGGACATACTGCGCGTCACATTCACCAGTGTGTAGATCAAAATCCCGACCCGCATCATATCCGTGACATGATCAGCATGCTGTCTGAAGGCTCGCAGTCCATGAAAAGCATACAGGCACATTACCGTTTCCAGAAAACCGGTAGTTGCATGTAACGAACTGCCAAGCAGCCATTTCAGGCTGAAAACAGATGCAAAGGCCAGATAAGAACTGTTATAGGCGTAATGCAGCTGCAGATTGCCGATACCTTTGACCAGACCATATTCCTCATAGATCCGGATCGCGGCCGCATGATAGATATTCGTATCCGTGTGAAACTCTCCTCTGGAGGTAAAAAAGGCGATCAACAATACAAAACAAATGTAAAAGAACCCTTCCCACGAGAACAATATCGGCTTACAGGACTGCCAAAGCTGCCAGACCGTACTGCGATTACAATAACCACTCACAAGAGCCATCACCACAAGAACCACATGTGCCCACATGCCAATCTTTGCAAAAATACTGAAAAACTGTGCATAGACGGTAATCCCTACGATGCCTGCCACAACATATATGGTCATGGAAAAACGTTTTTTCCGAAACAGGCCCAGCATCCCAACCCCGGTCAATGCACAGATCAAAACCATATAAACCCAGCTTAAAATGATCACTGCCACTTAAAATCGCTCCTTTTTCCCGCCCGTGCGAGTATTTGATTCCTCCGGCTTCCATCTCTTGTAATAGATTCTGTCATTGGACTTATTATTATTCCAGAATAACACTCTAACCTTACAGTAACATTACAGTAATATTACAATTTTGTTATTTCGATAAAGATGTTTTCGTTTCACACAAGCGTTAGAAGCCGTCACCCGACAGAAAACTGTCCCGGCAGATACTGTCTCGAATTTTCAAACCTGCATACAAACAACTCTCTGGCCTGTTTTAAGCTGCGGTCTGCTGTGGCAGGCGTACTGTCTGAAATCCCACAATACGCGTTCCGATCCATGAGCCTGGCATGATTTCCGCTTCCAGGCTCTTCTCCATGATTAAATCAAATAAAAAGGAAGCGTAAGCCATAAAACACTGTTTATTCACTTACAAAAATGCAGGCCCCGGATTCCTCCATAGGCCTGCACTTTCTTCTCTCTTCTACACGATTCTTCTGACTGTAATAATATTCCGATACGTCGCCGACGTTATTTTGATTCCCGAACGTTCCGTACTGGCATGTACGATCTGACCGTTGCCGATATAGATCCCTACATGTCCGCCATAATATATGATATCTCCGGGCTGCGCCTCCGAGTAGGACACCCCTTTGCCTGCACCAGACTGTGCATAGGAGCTTCTCGGCAGAGAATAGCCGAAATTCTTAAACACAGCCAGCACAAATCCGGAACAATCCGCCCCATTGGTCAGGCTGGTGCCACCGGCCACGTAGGGGTATCCAATATACTTGCAGGCAAATTTCGCTATCTCCTGCCCCTTACTGCTGCCAGAGGATGTCGGCTTCCCTGCAGTATCCTCAGGCTTCTTTGAATCCTCCGATTTCTCCGGCTTCTCCTCGGTTTCCCCCTCATCTTCGTCGTCCGCGCTTTCCGAATCGTCCGTCTGTTCGTCACTCGCCTCCTGCTCGGCCTTTCGGCGCTCCTCCTCTTCTTTACGCCTGCGCTCTTCTTCCTCCTTACGTCTACGCTCCTCTTCTTCTCTGCGCTTTCGCTCTTCCTCTTCCAGCTTCCTGATCTGGGCAGTCTCCTGCTTGATCTTTGCCGTATAGGCCGCCGCCTCCCTCTTTGCCTTGGCCAGCACAGCGTTGTAGTTCTCGTACTCCTTCCGCTTCTGTGCCAGTACTTCGTTCACGTAATCCTGCTGCTCCTCCAGTTCCGTCCTGGAAGTCACAAGCTCCGACCGCTCTTCCTCCAGCCTGTCCTGCAGCTGCGCCACCTGCTGTACTATGGCCTCATACTGCTCCAGCAGATTCCGATCATACTCATACAGCTCTTCGATATAATGCGCCTTATTCATCATATCGCCCATGCTTTTGGCTTCAAGGAACAACTGCAGATATGACCGATCCCCCTTCTCATACATAAATTTGATACGGATCTTCATGGATTCATACTGCTCATCCTTCTCCGCCACAGCCTCATCATAGGCAACCTGCGTATTGGCAATATCCTCCTCCGTCTCCTCAATCGCCTCCTGGATTAAATTGATATCCGTCAAAAGCGCTACCATCTCCGCATCCAGATCGCTGATCTCTTCCTCCACGCCTTCCTGCGCATCCTGGTATCCCGCGATCTGTTTATTAACATCATTAAGCTGGGATTGATTCTTCTTAATATCTTCCTGCAGACCGGATATCGTGGTCGCCAGCACCGGCTCCGCCGTCATTATAAACAGCAGAAAAGCCATCATCACACAGAAAATCCGTGTCCCTCTTCTCTTCATCTTCCAGTACCCCTTCAATCCGCACTACCCCATGTCCTGTTAAAGTTCACAGTTGTTAACAGTTCTCGGGAACGGCACCACATCTCTGATATTGCCCATACCGGTAAGATACATCACACATCTCTCAAACCCGAGCCCGAATCCCGCATGTCTTGCGGAACCGTATTTCCGAAGGTCAAGATAGAACTGGTAATCTTCCTTGTTCAATCCCATCTCTTCCATTCTCTTCGTAAGCAGCTCCAGATCATCCTCTCTCTGACTGCCGCCAATGATCTCCCCGATTCCCGGCACAAGACAATCCATTGCCGCCACCGTCTTACCGTCCTCATTCAGTTTCATATAGAAAGCCTTGATTTCCTTCGGATAATCCGTCACAAAGACAGGACGCTTAAATTCCTGCTCCGTCAAATATCTCTCATGCTCCGTCTGAAGGTCACATCCCCAGCTTACCTTATACTCAAAAGCATCATTGTGTTTCTCCAGGATCGCAATCGCATCCGTGTAGGTCACATGTGCAAAATCGGAATTCAGTACATGGTTTAACCGCTCGATCAGCCCTTTGTCCACAAACTGGTTGAAGAAATTCATCTCTTCCGGTGCATTCTCCAGCACATAACGGATAATATGCTTCAGCATCGCCTCCGCCAGCATCATATCGTCTGTCAGATCCGCAAAAGCAATCTCCGGCTCGATCATCCAGAACTCCGCCGCATGTCTCGTTGTATTGGAGTTCTCCGCACGGAACGTCGGCCCAAAGGTATATACATTCTTAAATGCAAACGCATAAGTCTCCACATTCAGCTGTCCGCTGACGGTCAGATTCGTCTCTTTTCCGAAAAAGTCCTGGCTGTAGTCCACTTTACCATCTTCGGTTCTGGGCAGATTGTTCAGATCCATCGTAGTCACCTGGAACATCTCGCCGGCTCCCTCACAATCGCTGCCCGTGATAATCGGCGTATGCACGTACACGAACCCCCGCTCCTGGAAAAAGGTGTGAATTGCATAAGCAATCAGCGACCGCACCCGGAAAACAGCCTGAAAAGTATTCGTCCGCGGACGCAGATGGGAAATCGTCCTCAGATATTCAAAGCTGTGTCTCTTCTTCTGCAGCGGATAATCTGCCGTAGACATGCCCTCCACCAGAATCTCTTCCGCCTGCATCTCGAAGGCCTGTTTCGCCTGCGGCGTCGCCACGATCCTGCCTTTTGCCACGATCGCGGATCCCACATTTAATTTGGAGATCGCTTCAAAGTTCTCCAGGGTATCATTGTACACCACCTGCAGCGGCTCAAAAAAGGTGCCGTCATTTAACACAATAAATCCGAAGGTTTTGGAGTCCCTGATGCTTCTCACCCAGCCGCCGACCGTCACTTCTTTGTCGATATAATCTCCACTGTTACGATGCAAATCTTTTAAATCTGTCAAGTTCATACTGCTCATAATTGTTCTCTCCTTCTCCTGCTTACCTTTTGCTGATTGCTGTTTGTTCTTAACTTATTCCTGCTTTATTACCTTTTACCGATTGTTTTACTTCTGCCCATCCTTCGCAGAGATCGTCTCTATCTTTCCGTTTTCCTTCAGAAAGTCCATGACCTTATCCCGCATCAACTGCTCCCGCAGAAGCTCAATATCCGAATTCTTCCTGAAATCTTCCTCTGATTCATAGTGATAATTTTCTACACGATAATCGATTTCCGCCTGCATTTCCTCCTCTGTCGGATTCAAGCCCTCCGCATCTGCGATCGCCTGATACATAATATACTGCTGGGTCAATTCCAGAGAGTCTTCCTGAAATTTGGCCTTGTAGGTCTCTTCGTCCATCCCGTAGTAATTCTGCATATAATCGTTCAGCTTCATCCCCTGCACGGAAGCCTGCGCACTCATGGCGTCTTCGATATTTCTGGCAAAACGCTCTTTCATCTTCTCCGGCGGTTCCTTAAATGTGCAGTTTGCCATCACGGCTGTCGTCAAAGTGGATTCGATCTTATTATCATACGTCTGCACTGCCGCCTGATAGAAGTAGTCATATACATACTCCCGGAGTTCTTTCTCCGTACCGCAGTCCGCTATCCCCAGGGACTCCACAAACTCATTGGTAAGCTCCGGCAGGGTTTGTTTGCTGATGCCATTCACTTTCACCTCGAATACCACCGGAACACCGGACAGGTCAGGATTGTTCAGATACGGATCGGGAAAATTCAGGTTCAGGGTAACCGTTTCGCCAATATTGGCTCCGATCAATCCATCCTCAAACCCGTCGATGAACTGCCGGGAACCGATGGTCAGACTCGCTCCCGCAGCCGAGCCTCCGTCAAAAATCTCCCCGTCAATATATCCCGTATAATCCATATTCACCGTATCACCGTCCATTACTGCCCTTCCGGTCACTTCCTCCGTAGTAGCGTGAGCGGACTGGATATACATTTCAATATATAAATCCACCACTCCATCTTCAACAACAGGCTCTTCGGCCGACGCTTCAATACCGGTGTAGTCACCCAGTGTAACATAATCAGCGGCTTTAATGTCTTTCAGATACTCCTTCTCACCGCATCCTGTCAGCAGGGTTACTGCAGTAAACAGCGCTGCCAGAACCTCCGCTCTTCTTCTTTTCATAATAGAATAATCCTCCTTCATGTAGCAACCCATGACCCGGTGCCATACAGCCCGGTCAAAATCCATATTTAATTAATATATCATAATTTTCTCCCTCTTAAAAGAGTTTCGAAAAAATTTCATTACGATTCACCTGTTGCCTAATATGACAAACAATGTTAAAATATTATCTATATTCAGAAAGCATCCGGGAGGTAGTTTTATGAGCACATTAACCATTGTTTTGACAGTTATTCTGGTGGTTCTGCTTATCGCTGTAGTCGTACTTTATTTTCTTGGCCGAAAGGCACAGAAGAAACAGGAAGAACAGCAGGCACAAATCGATGCCATGAAGCAGACGGTTTCCATGCTGATCATCGACAAGAAACGCATGAAAATGAAAGATGCCGGGCTTCCACAGGCAGTGATACAGCAGACGCCGAAATGGCTTCGCGGTTCCAAACTCCCTATTGTTAAAGCTAAAGTGGGTCCACAGATCATGTCTCTGATCAGTGAAGAGAAGATCTTTGATTCCATACCGGTGAAGAAGGAAGTGAAGGCCGTAGTCAGCGGCATCTACATCACCGATGTCAGAGGACTGCACGGCAAGCCTGTCGTAGTTGAACAGAAGAAAAAAAGCAAATTCAAGCAGCTTGTAGAACGCGCACAGGAGAAAGCAGGAGCCAAACCTGTTAAATAATCGGAACCAAAAGACACAGCCCTCTTCGGAGGGCTGTCAGTTCAATTTCTTAATTCAAGGAAAATCCGCTGTTTTGTTTGGACGCAATGTTGATTTTAATATGACAGTCTGACAGAAATTCATAATTGACGTCAAGCGCATACTCCACATCAACAACAATATTCTCCTGTTCTTCTTCAATCTGTATCTTCTTCGTGTCGATCCCGATCAGAATCTGTCCGAAAGGCGTGTTATAATTCGTCAGATTCTTTTTATTTTCCTGAAACACCATATGGACATTCACCAGCCCGCTGCGGCTTATTTCCAGCATATGCTCACTGAATTTCAGCCTGTTTTTTGTCGGCTGGTTAAATCCCTCCAGCATCTCTTCATAGAGTACATAGTGCCTGTCATTTTTCTTATAATAATCACCGACTACCACCGTCTCGATCAGATCCGAGTCTTCCCCCCTCTGATCAAATTGCAGCCCCTTCATTGTCAGCAGCACTTCCCGTGTCATATATCGCTTCCCACCTTCCCGAGCGCTTCCTCTTCCTGCCCTCTATATCCTCTGATCTTCACGAAATAACTGGTAACCAGAATCACATCCGCCCCGGTCCATGCCAGGATCTCCGCATAGAAGATTCCATTCTGCCCCATAAGTATCGGCAGCAGCAGCGCACTCAGCGTTCTCATGATAAACTCCGCAACGCCCGACAACATGGGAAGAACCGTATTGCCCATCCCCTGGATCGCGGAACGCAGTACATGCAGAAGATACAGGATCGGGAGACAGATACTCATGATGGCCAGATAGTAATAGGCAACCTTCATGGTCATCTCATATTCCTCCGGCGTACCGGAAATAAAGAGACTCAGTATATACTTACCGCCAAGAAGCATGATCACAGCAATTATAACTGCCGTAACGGTTCCGATCACAACTGCCGACCGCACCCCCTGCCTGATCCGTCTGATCTTACCGGCCCCCAGATTCTGTCCAACATAGGTGACCATGGCATAGCCATAGGAAGTCGCCGCGATCTCCAGCAGGCCGTAGAGCTTGTTTGTCGCCGTAAACCCGGCAATAAATATAACCCCAAAGCCATTGACAACAGACTGTACGATCATACCTCCCACCGCAATGATCCCATTCTGAAACGCCATCGGCGAACCAAGAAAAAGAAGCTTCCTTGTCATACCCTGATGCAGCCCAAAATCAGACCGCGTGAAGGAAAGCATCTCAATCTTCCGAATATGGTAAATACAGAAAAATGCCGAAACAAGCTGTGCGATCAGCGTCGCGGCTGCCGCTCCTGCAATGCCCATATGAAAGCCGAAAACAAACAGGATATCCAGCAAAATATTGGTAAAAGAAGCCACAATCATGGCATTTAACGGCGTTCTGCCGTCCCCCAGCGCACGCAGTATGCAGGCCAGAAGATTATACAGCATCACGATAGGAATGCCCGCAAACATGATCCGCAAATACAAAGACGCATTTCCCAGGATATCCGCCGGTGTCTGTAAGACATGCAGAACCGGCATCACCACAGCCTGTCCCACAAGCGTCAAAATAATCATGAAGATCGCCGACAGACACACCGAATTGCCGATGACCCTGCGCAGCATGTCCTCATGCTTTGCCCCAAACTCCTGCGCCATCAGAATGCCGAATCCCTGTGTAAGTCCCTGAATAATGCCCAGTATCATCCAGTTCAGCCAGTCTGCAGCTCCTAAAGCCGCCAGTGCCTGTACACCGAGTCCCTTGCCGACCACCATCGTATCCACGACCGTATACAGCTGCTGAAAAATATTGCCCGCCATCAGAGAAAACGCAAATGACAGTATAAGCGGCGTCGGCTTTCCCTCCGTCATCTTCCTGATATGAGTACTCATTCTTTTCTTCCATTCCGAAGCGTTTATCTATCGTCTTTCTGTCCTCCATGCCATTGCTGTGCAAGATCTCGGGTCAATACGGAGAATGCCTCATATTCTGTCATCATTTACTGCTCAATACGCTTCTATATTAATTACCTTCGCAGATAATATCCCGTAAGTCAAGATGGAGTTTGCAAACTTCTGAAATTTATCCGCCGCATCACTGACAAAGAATCGATACAATTCCGTCCCCAGCCCCGGCCTGTGATCGCTCTCCAGACCCATTTCCTGCAGGAGCATTTTCAGCTCATGGGCCGTCTCATAGGCGGGATTAACCAAAGTAACATCCGTCCCCATAGTCCTGCCCACCGTAGAGCGGATCAGCGGATAATGTGTGCAGCCCAGGATCAGCGTATCAATTCCTACATCGATCAATTCAGTCAAATATCTTTTGGCAATCTCGTCCGTCACAGGGTCCTCCCACAGCCCCTCCTCCACAAGGGGCACAAAGAGCGGGCAGGCCTTGCCCAGGACCGTTGCATTCGCATCATTTTCCTTTATGTATCGGTTATAAATACCGCTGCCTATCGTCGCCTCCGTAGCAATAACGCCTATCTTCCCATTCCGGGTTGCCCTGATCGCCGCCCTCGCTCCGGATTTAATCACTCCGATAATCGGGACATCCGCTTCCTTTTCCAGTACCTCCAACGCATAAGCGCTTGCCGAATTACACGCGACAACAATGGCTTTCACCTGCTGTGTCTGCAGAAAGCGCACGATCTGTTCGGAAAACTTAATAATCGTCTCCCTGGATTTATTTCCATAGGGAACCCGCGCCGTATCACCAAAATATACGATCCGCTCATTGGGCAGCTGCCGCATGATTTCCCTCGCCACGGTCAATCCGCCCACTCCCGAATCAAAAACCCCTATGGGCCTGTTGTTCAAAATATCCTGCTCCCTTTCACACATGCCAACCTCCATGATCTTTATGCGGAATCCGGGCGGCTTTCAATCTGCGGATTTATGCCGGAACCATTCCTGCTCCTCCAGCCATTCCAACAATCGGCTCCGGATAACAATCTCGTCTCCCGCCGCATCTAAAATATCCCTGTAATCCGCGTCCCCCGCCGCTTTCTCTTCACCGTCCGTCACAACAATCTGTTGAAAAGTATCCTCCGTAAAGCAAAGCTCCGGATAGAGAACTCCCCACCAGATCAGGGCAAATATTCCTGTCACCAGCGCCCGCAGGCGCAGATCGCAATATCCGCTCCAGACTATCTGCTTCATGCGCTTCTTCCACATGCAATCACACTCCTCTCCACCGCCTCACCCGGCTGTTATAAGGAGTGTAACCGTTTTATACTTAACTATTCGGACTGCGTCCGAATTGTTACCAAATCCGCATTTATACTCTGTTCCTTATTCTCTTCTTTCCCGCATTTTCCTGTTCCAGCCTGATCTGTCTGATAATAGATTTCTCCTGATTATCGATATGCAGTCTGGCGGCCTCGGCCGCTTTCGCTTTGTCCCTTTTCACTATGCTTTCATATATCATTCTATGCTCATTCACCAGATTATCATGCCGACTTTCATCCTTGATATATTCAAAACGATAGCGGTACATCTGCTCCGATAGATTATTGATCAGCTGTATCAGCCTCTCATTGCCGGTGGCCTGTACAATGATATCATGCAGCGCCACATCCGCCGCTGCGATCGTTGCCGCATCCTCCGTGGAAGTGGCATATTCAAACTTATCACAGGCCTGTTTCAACTTCTCCATTCCTTCATCGCTGATCCTGTCGCAGGCCAGCTCCGCACAGAGCGCATCCAGTGCACGCCGTACCTCCAATACATCCTTCAGACTCTTCTCCGTGATCTGCGCCACCTCTGCCCCACGGCGCGGGATCATGATCACCAGCCCTTCCAGCTCCAGTTTACGGATCGCCTCCCTGATCGGTGTTCTGCTGACTCCCAGCTTGTTGGCCAGATGAATTTCCATCAGCCGTTCACCCGGCTTCAATTCCCCAGTCAATATGGCCTTGCGCAGGGTATTGAACACAACATCTCTTAAAGGAAGAAATTCATTCATTACCATTTCAAAATTAGCCCCCATACAACCAGATTCCCCCTTCCTTCTCACAATCGCCCGTCAGCTCCATAATCAGCTTTCCCCAATACACTGTCCGTCTCCGAAACAGGATACTGACCTTGGCAACAATCCGCTCCTCGTCCTCCTTAAACAAAGACCACGCTGCAGGCAGCTACTTGGCTCGTTGCTCGCGGGAATAAAAAGTCGTCACAAAAATCTGCTTCGCCAGCAGACCGTGTTCCACAGCTTCCGCAGCCCGCCTGGCCGTCTCCTCTTCCCTGAAAATACCAAACACTGTCGGCCCGCTGCCGCTCATCAGCGCATTCTCAGCCCCCTGCTTTCTGAGCAGCTCCTTGATCTCTTCAATCACCGGATATGCCTTCACCGTAACGGTCTCCAGTACATTGCCGAGTTTGTCTGTAATCCCGTGGAAATCCCCTTTCTGCAGCGCATCAATCATGCCGTCTATATCCGGATGCCAGGTTAATCTGTCCGCATGCAGATTTCCATAGACAAAAGCCGTGGAAACATTGATATCCGGTTTGGCGATCACAAGATACGCCGCCGGTGGCGCAGGCAGCGGTGTCAGGATCTCCCCGATCCCTTCCGACAGCATGGTGCCGCCCGCGAGGCAGTAAGGAATGTCCGCCCCCAGCCTGACCCCCAGCGCCTGCAGTTCCGGAAGGGAATACCCCATATCAAAAAGTTCATTCAGCCCGCGCAGCGCCGCCGCCGCATCGGCACTGCCGCCCGCCATTCCGGCGGCAATGGGAATCCGCTTCGTCAGCTTGATGTTCACGCCCTCCGTAATCTTCTTTTCCTGAAACAGCAGCTCTGCCGCCCTGTAGATCAGGTTGTCGTTACCAGTCGGCAGTTCACTGTTGTCCGTACACAGTTCTATCCCCGGCTGCTTTCTTTTCTCCAGCACGAGCTCATCATAAATATCCACTGTCTGCATGATCATCTTCACTTCATGATACCCGTCCGCCCTGCGCCGCAGCACATCCAGACCGATATTGATCTTCGCATATGCCCTCTGTGTCGTCTTATCCATAATAGAGGATTCCACCTTTCTCCGAAATGCATGTTCTATTTTACTCTTTTGCTCTGTCTCTGCGCGCCTTTTCCCGCAGACTCAGTTCCTTCTTAAATGATATGATGATCCGGTGTGTCGTATTTTATCCACCGGATTGCATTTTGTATACAAGGATTGTACTTAATTATATACAATAAGCGCATATTTCGTCAAGGTTCATCCCGGATCTCTGTCAGCAACTTAAAAATCCCGGCTTAACCCGGGATTCTTAACTTACCTGTTGAAGATGATTTTATCGCAGCATAAAATGTATTCCTATCTGGCGGCTCTCACCCCCAGTCTCCTGTACTGCTCGGCCGGCGCCTCTGCTTCCTGCATCCCGGCCACCAGTTTTTTACACATTTCAGTTTCTTTTGCCGCATCCTTTAAGTTGTGAAGCTGTTCGTAATCGGTCTCCAGATCATAGAGACAGGATTCCATGACATACTCGATATTGCCCGAGTAATCTTCCGAAAACAGAACCGGAATCCTGTAAACCGGATACCGTGTATAGGGAAGGAACCTTCCCATCTCTATCGCCTCCGCATACCGCTCGTCAAAATATCTCCAGCAGGTGGAAGGAATCCCACAGTACTGATATAGAGGCCCATTTTCTCTGCTTGCCGGTGCTCTGAAGTAAGTATATCTGCCATCATAAACATTGACTGCCCGGCCAAACCAGCCATAGATCACCTGTTCCCTGGGACTGTTCTTTTTCCTGACAACGTCCAGAAGACTCATGCCTTTGACCCGATCCGGCACAGCACAGCCGTGATGCTGCAATATCGTCGGCATAAGGTCTATATTCTGTGTCAGCTCCTTAATCCTTTTCCCTGCTTCCTTCCCGCCGGGGAAATGGATCATCAGCGGAATATGCGCCATTTCATTATACGCGTGCATAATATTTTTCCCTGTAAAGCCATGCTCTCCCAGCATATGCCCGTGATCCGTTGTAAAAATGATCAACGTATCTTCATACATCCCGTTATCTTTCAAGGTCTGCAGCAATCTCCCAAACCAGTGGTCCGCCATGCTCAGCGTTCCGAGGTAGCACTTTTCCAGATGCTCCACCGCGTCCGCAGGCTCCGTCACCTCCGCATAGCTGGGCCAGCAGAATTCTCTGCCCTTATAATCATCCTCATACATTCTGTGATACTTTTCCGGGCAATCGAACGGCTCATGCGGATCAAAGCTTTCCACCATAAGAAAGAAATCATCCGCTCCCCTGTTTTGTTCCACCCACTCACAGGCCGAACGGAAGGTTCTCGGTGAAGGATACTCCTCCTCCGTGACAAATCGGGTTCTGTTCAGCAGATACTGGGAGGATTTCTTCCCATAGCTTTCCGGATCAACCGGCGGCTGCTCCACACGCGAAATCCAGGTATCAAATTCCTGTCCCCTGTGGTATTCCCACGTATTGAACAGATAACAGTAATTCTCACCCCCGATCTCAAAATAATGCGTATGATCGGTCGTGATATGCGTAAATACACCGTTCTGCCGCAGCACCTGTGGCAGCGTGATATCAAAGGGTTCAATCCCACCCCAGCCTCTTTCCAAAAACTGCATTCTCCCTGTAAAAATATCTCTCCTCGCCGGCATACAGGGCGCCGACCCGATAAAATGATTATCGTAGACAGCACAGTCTGCTGAAAAAGCATCTATATTGGGTGTGATTCCCTTCGCCATTTCGTTATATGTCCTTAAATATCTTCGATTCAATGTATCCATCAATATCAATACTGTTTTCATAAACTTTCCCTTTCCCTCTCTGTTATCCTTTAATTCCGGTTGTGACGATTCCCTCCACGAAGTATTTCTGCATAAATACATACATCACAAGAAGCGGGAGCATGATCAGGGTAGTGGCTGCCATCAGATAATTCCACTGTGTAATGAACTCCTCCTTAAAAACGCTCAATGCAAGCTGCACCGTCCACATATTCTTTCGCGTTGTAATGATCAACGGCCAGGTATACTCATTCCAGGTGCTTGTCGTTTTAAATACGATCAATGTGGCAAATATAGACTTACTCAGCGGAAGATATATCCTGACAAACGCTCCCATCCTGGACAGTCCGTCTATCTTGGCCGCATCATCCAGTGATTTCGGGAAATTCATAAAAAACTGCCGGAACAAAAATACACCGAAAGCCCCCGCAATATAAGGCGCCACCATGCCTGCATAAGTATTGACCAGACCGGTCCCTCCCTGCCCCAGAATATTGTTACCTCCCATAAGCGGAAAGTACTTCATCGCCACAAAATTGGGCAGCATGGTAACCTGCTGCGGTATCATCATCCCTACAAGTGCCAGCAGAAACAGAAAATCCTTCCCCTTAAACGTCATTCTTGCAAACGCATATCCCGCCAGGGAATTGATCACCAGACTGATGACCACGGACAACACTGTGGTATAGAAGGAATTCCAGAAAAACCTCCCCCAATCGGACGACCTCATGGCCTCCACATAATTGGAAAACTGCCAGCGCTCCGGCCAGAGCCGGAACGCTGCACTTGAAATTTCAGCCGGAGTTTTCAAAGAAGTGGAAACCATAATCAGAAAGGGAATTATGATTATCACACAAAATAAAAGCATGAATACAAACAAAACGATCCGCGTGCTCTTTTTTATTCTCATCGTCTTCTCCCCCTATCCAATATCCAAATCCTGTCCCTGATTGCCATACCGAAAATTTAACAGCGTAAAGACAAGGATAATAAGTAACAGAAACACCGCTTCCGCGGCACCATAGCCCATCCGATATTCCGTAAAGGCCCTTGTATAGATCTGATGCACGATCGTAGTCGTTGCATTCATGGGACCGCCGCCAGTCATGACATTCACCTGCTCAAATACATTAAACGCATTGATCACACCCGTAATCACGATAAAGAAAGTTACCGGCCTCAGCATGGGTATTGTAATGCTGAAAACCTTCTGCAGACAGCCCGCGCCGTCTATCGATGCCGCCTCATACAGATAGGAAGGAATATTATTCAATCCGGCAATATATAACGTCATATAATAGCCGATCCCCTTCCACACTCCCATAACGATCATGGCTCCCAGAGCCAGTTTCTCATCGTACAGCCATTGTCTGGCTTCCAGACCCAGTGTCTCCAGCATTACGTTAAATACACCGTTTGTCGGATCGTACAGCCAAAGCCACACCATAGACATGGATACCATCGAGGTGACATACGGCAGATAGATAAAGCCTCTGAAAAAACGGGTTCCCCAAAGTGCGGCACTGTTTAACGCCAATGCCAGAACAAACCCCAAAACAAGCGTCATAAACACCGTAAATATTACATAGATCAATGTATTCAGCACTGATTTCCAAAACAAACCGTCATGAGCCAGCACAAAATAATTCTTCAACCCGACAAAAGAGATAGTTTTCAAGTTAAAGTCTGTAAAGCTCAGGGTAATGTTGACAACAATCGGAAGCAGTACAAACAGAAGAAAAAACATATAGTATGGAGCAATAAACCAATAAGCACACCGGTCGATTGTAACGTCCTTTTTCTTTTTCATCCAAACCCCCGCCACTTTATCTGTTATTGTATTTCCTTTTCCAGCTGTGAAAGCGCATCCTGTAATGCCTGCTGCGCCGTTTTCTTTCCATTGATGACTTCTTCATAGGCAACGGACACATATTTATTGTAGACACTGACCCATGGAACCGTAGCCTTTCCTTTACCGTTTTCCACATAGTCAAGGACTGCCTGATTCAACTCAGCATCACCCGACTGAATAAACTGTTCTTCCAGGGACTTTTTCACAATGGGAACCTTGGAATCTTCCGTCCTCATCCACACAATCTCGTTGGAAAGCATATGTTCTATAAACAGCCATGCTTCTTCTTTATGCCGTGAAGCAGCTCCCATTGCTATCAGCTGATAGCCGCAGAAGGAGACGCCGGGGTCCGAGCCATCCTTTGACATTACCGGCATATATCCCACCTCGATCTCCGGATTATCCTGCTTAAACTGTCCGATCTGTTTTGGATTCAGATTGCTGATCGCCGCCATACCCTTCATAAAGGGTCTTTCATCCCCCTTCTGCTGATCATGTGGTATGGACACATTCATCTGCGCCAGCTCTCCCAGGAAGGTCAACGCCTCAACAGCACCCTGATCCGTAAATGCGGGCTTCAGATTCAATTCGTCGATTACCTGCGAACCCGCACTGCGCATATATGGCTCAGTGAAGACAAGGGAACTGTCAATCGATGGAATATCCAGGCCGGCAAACACCACCTTATCGCCTTCTCTCTTTGTCAACGCTTCGGCAGCGTCTTTCAGCTCTTCCCACGTAGCCGGAGGATTCTCCGGATCCAAACCCGCTTCCGTAAACTTGTCCCTGCGAAATGCATAGACCTGTGGATTTGGAAAGATCCCCAGTGCAACCTGTTCTCCCTGGTATTTCCCCATTTCGTAGGCACTGTCGAACAGGTCGTCTTTCTCCTCCCATGTCTCTATAAACCTGTCCAGATTCTCGAAATCTCCCAAGGCTCCTCTGGATCCGACTTCCGCCAGCACAAGCTGGATAACATCAGGATATGTGTCACTCAGTACAGCCGCATTCAACTTAGTCTCCTGATCGGAGATCGTAGAAGACATGCCTGTGATCTCCACCTTGATACCAGGATATTTCGCTTCAAAAGAATCCACACATTTCTGTGCAAATTCCGTATCAGCCTGGGATGTTCCCTGATGCCAGAATTGAATCGTCACCTGCTCACCGCTTCCTGCGTTATCCCCGGCAGCCGTTTCCTGTACCACTTCCTGCTCGACAGCCTTATTACCGTCCTTGTCAGCACTTTCCCCCGCCGATGCCTGCGTATTCCCGCTGTTCCCACAGCCTGTCAGCAGCACTGCTCCAAGCACCATTGCCATGATTCTCTGTAATCTGATCCCTTTCCTCATAATTCCTCTCCTTCCTTAAAACAATCAACACTCTCTTCGAAGGCCTTCTTTCTTTGTATAGACATCTTATCATCTCTCTTATCGAATTACTTCTCCTATCTACTGGTAGATTTGAAATATATTCTCCTGTTTTTTCCTCTTTCTTTTGTATATTTTTGTTTTTATAAAATCTTTCGAATCTTTTCTCTTATCTTTTGATTGTGCAATGTATATATCCGCGGCGGTTTGCCAACCCTGTTTTTGTATTATATACTATAACAAAACGAGTTCCGCTCGTTTGCGGGTAAAACTCGTTTTATTCATCTTATCTGGAGGTATCCAAGATGTGGAATAAAAAAAGTATTTCTTTTCAGATAATCATGACGGTAGTTATGTCGTTCCCTGCCCTGTTCCTTTTTTTCTCCATACTCACAACAAGGCTATACTACAAAAATGTAGCCGATATCATGCAGGAATCTCAACAGCACTCTCTTACCCAGCTGAACGAAAGTTTTGATACATTTTATCAGCAGATCATCTATATTTTGATCCAGCTCTCCGGTGATTCCTCCCTGAAACAATATCTCACAAAAAAGCCGGAGGATACCTTTGAGTATTATCGAATGCAGCAATACGTACACGATTTTCTCCAGACCTATACCGGGTTTTTCCCCAATTCCAACATCCACCTGATCCTGTATGGAGAAAACGGCCAAACCTATACCACATACAATGAGACCCTGCACCTGGAACATACGGGAATTCTCGATGAGGACTTCGTAAAACAGGCCGAAAGAAATCACCGCCGTATCGGCATATCTTATTTTTACCCGGGGCTTACCCCCTACACCGAAAACGAAAATTATATTTATTTTGCGCACGCCCTGTACGATCCCTACCGCTCCAGATATTATGGCACAATTCTGGTCGTGATAGACGAAGCCTGTGTCACCAGGCTTTACGCCGACCTGCTGCAGGAAAACAATTACTTCTCCGTCATCGCTGAGGACGGATTTGTCATCTCGGACAGCAGGGACAAACTGCCAAACGATCACGATCCTTCCCTTCTTGCCATCGCCCGAAGGCAGGCTCCTGGTGTTCTGGAATACAAAGATGAAAAATGGATTCCCTGCGCCGTATATAACCAGTATTTTGACTTTTATATTTTACAGCTGACAAAATACAATGCCATTACATCCAGAGTTTCCCCCTCCGTCCTGCGTATTTTGAAATTATGCTGCACCGCCCAGCTTGTCCTGACCGGTATTCTTGTATATCTCTTTAAGAAGATCACGCGCCCGATCCACCGGCTGGCCATTGTCATGCAGAACGTTACAGACCAGGATCTCCTCATCCGCCCTCAAAGAATGGAATTCACGGGATGTTCAGAAGCCCGACTGCTCGGAGACAGCTTCAATGAAATGTTCTCCAAACTGGAATACTATACAAAAAAGCTGATCCAGGAACAAAATACCCGCTACGCAGCTGAATTGAATTCCCTGCAGCATCAGATCAATCCCCATTTTATTTATAACACGCTGGCCTCCATTAAATACCTGTCTATGGCAGGGCAGCGCGAAAAAGTGATCGCCGGAATTAATTCCCTCACAAAACTTCTGCGGAAAACACTGGGCGACAGCAGGGAGACAATTCCTCTGGAACAGGAACTAAATCTTCTTCAAGATTACTTCTCCATTCAACAGCTGCGTTACGGAGACGGCATCCGGCTTTGTCTGAATATTCGGGAAGAATGCCTGTCGGTGGAGGTTCCACGTTTTTTCCTGCAGCCCCTTGTGGAGAACTCCATATTCCACGGCTTTTCAACCAGCCTGCCCAACGGCTGTATCAGTATCTATGCCACAATAAGCGGCACCCTTATGAAACTGGAGATCATGGATAACGGAAGCGGGATCCCCGAAGACATACTGGCTCACATCATGGATATTTCCGCCAGAAACAATCAAGACAGCCTTACCAAAATAGGACTGAAAAATATTGAGGACCGCATTAAAATGATCTATGGGCCAGCCTACGGTCTTGCCATAACCAGTTCCCCAGGCTATGGCACCCAGGTTGTTATACAGCTTCCCATCACAGATGCCGGAAAAGACAAAACAGACGAAAGGAATTAACATAGAGATGAAAAATTTGCTGAAAATAGTTATTATTGACGATGAGATGATCCTGCGAAACGGCCTTAAATATCTATGTGATTGGGAAGAATACGGATTTACCATTGTCGGAGAAGCCTCTAACGGCATGGAAGGATTGCATATGATACAACGCCTTCACCCCGATATTGTCATCACGGATATCGTCATGCCGGAGATGGACGGTATCAGCCTGACCGCACAGATCAAAAAACAGTTTCCGGACATCCACATTATTGTCCTCAGCAGTTATGATAATTTTTCATATGCAAAATCCAGTTTTAAGCTCGGCGTCGCCGACTATCTGCTAAAACCCGAATTGGAGACCGATGACCTGCTGGATCTGCTGAGGACATTGGGCCATCTTTCCAATCCCACTCCCGAAAAGAACTCCGCCGCCGAGTTCTTTCAGGAAATTCTCACCTTTTATAATCTGGATGATGCGCAATGCATCTCGGAATTTCGCTCCAGGGGTGTCCAGTTTCAGGAAAGCATCCCCTACACACTGCTGGTCGCCTCCTATCAGGGAAGTCTGCCCGTTCATCGGCTGCTGTCCCTTCTTACGGAGATTTCTCTGACCTTTTTTCCGGAATATGCCTGCATTTCCTGTGTGACCAGCCAGGGATATCTGTGTGTCCTTCTGCAGCCTGCTGCCGAAGCGGTTTCCCCGTCCGCTTCCCGCCTGTCGGCATATGCCTGTCATCTGGAACAGCGTCTGGAAACCCGTTTTACCTTTGCCTGTGCCGCCCCATCCTGCACACTCTGCCGGCTCTCTCAGATTTATCAGGAAATGTGTGGACTCCTTTCCTACAGTTTCTACTTCCCGGAAAAGAAGATTCTATTCCCGGAAGATGTGCATAAATGCGACCTCACCTTTCCCGATGCTGTTTTCGCAAAGTATCTGGATCCCCTGCGCATTGCCGATGCCGGAAAACTTGTCATTGATCATCTGGAGAACGCCGCAGCACAAGCCGGTATGGATGTTTTTACCCTGAAAAAACAGGTTGAAAACGCAGTCTACATGCTTATACAGGCGCTCACAGACGCCTCATTTTATACGGATGAAATTAATGCCGAAAAGATCATGCTGTTCAAAAGAATGGATCTTTCTCCCAACTTTAATTCTCTCAGACTAATTCTCGATGAAACTTTTGCCAGACTGGAAGCAATTGTGCAGAAAGGTACACTTGAAAGAGAGGGCAGTCTTTTTTACAGAATTGAAGAATATATTCGGCAAAACTGTGAGCAGGATCTGAAACTTTACGATCTGGCCAGACAATTCCATCTAAACTACACTTATCTGTCTACTCTCTTTTACCCGAATACTGAAGAACACTTTTCCGACTATCTTAATCGTACAAGAGTGGAGAAAGCCAAAGAGCTTTTGCGTACAAACAACAATTCCATCCAATACATCGGCGAAAAATGCGGCTTTGTAAACCAGGGTTATTTTTCTAAAATATTCAAAAAATTTACCGGCTGTTCCCCCAGGGAATATCAAAAGCTGTACCGCAAAGGTTCCCCCTTACCATAAAATTCATTCGTTTCCGATATCCGCCTACAGATACCGAAAAATATTATACACGCTGATACAGATGATCACTCCCATCAACCCCATAAAGAGTTTATCGACCGCCTCGCTCCTGATCTGCCTGTTGATCCTGCTGCCCGCAAGCCCGCCAAATACCCCGCAGCCAATCATCAGCAGCAGGATCTGCGGTTCAAAGGGTGGTGTATTCCCCTTTAACAACGTGGACAGCAGACTGGAAATCTGGGAAAACATAATTACATAAATGGAGTTTAAGGCCGCCTGCTTCGTTTCCATGGAAAAGAAATAGAACAGCACTACCAGATTGATCGGACCTCCACCAATCCCCAGAAAAGAAGACATCATCCCCAGCACGATACCAATTATAAAAATGACCGCTTTATTCCTGATGTTCTTCGTGGGAATCTTTTTCTTAAAAACCGTATAAATCAGAGTGCCCAGCGTGATCAAGGTCAGGATACCTGCCTGCACCGCTCCCACTCTGCTGCTGTCCGACAGATGCTCTATCACACTCTGATAAAGTTCTTTTCCCGTCAGTCCTCCCACTACGCTGCCCAGCGCCAGCACCGTCGCAAATACTTTATCGAATGGAAAATCTGCCTTTTTCCGCAGATTCTTATACAGAGAGACCACCGACATGGACAGTACCGTGCAGCCGGACAGAAAAGAGACGGTGGTGACCGCCATGATTCCCACCGCATCCAGTACCGGTTTGATGATCACACCGCCGCCGATGCCGCAGATCGCTCCCACCACCGAAGAAAAGAAACACACCAGTATAATGATCAAATATTCCATCACAATCTCCATTCCGCCACCCTGCATGGGTGATACAAACCGTTACCTTTTACCTGAAACTCCCTGCTTCTGCTGCATACACAGCCGCGCAATTTCCTGCATCCGCGGCAGACATGCCGCGAAAAACATCCGGTAGGATTCACAGAAGCAGTTCTCTCCCGGCTCCGTACCCGGCTGTTGTCTGTGCCTGCGGCAGCCACCCCGGCAAATACCGAAGTAAGGGCATTTCTTACAGCTTTCCGTATGATTGCAGGAATTTTCCAGAAACCCGCTCTCCCGGCGCCTCCGGTCGATCACGTCAAAACCTTCCGCATTCAGATTCCCCAGCCTGTACTCATCCAGCACATAGAAATCGCAGGGATAGACGCTGCCGTCCGCCTCCACCACATTCTGCAGGCTGCAGACCCCTCTTTGTTCGCAGGACTCCGGCATTTGTCCCATCAGAATACCGATATAATTCTCGAATTGTCTGATATAGGGCTGTCTGCCCTGCTTTAAATCAATTTCCCACAAGTCAAACAAATCGATCAGGAACTGCCCGTAAACTTCCGCTCTCAGAGAATAGTCCTGTTTCCCCTGTTCCTCCAGTACCGGATCCAGACAGGCGATATACTGCTGCCACTTAAAACCAAGCTTCCGGTACTGCTCATAAATCCTGCGGATTTTCGGTGCCGTCCTGCCGTTCACCACCGTAAGTACATTGAAATCGGCCCCCGCCTCCTCCAGCAGCCTGGCCGCATGAAGTACATGAAAATAGGTATCCCGTCCCTCTGCATCCTTCCGGCAGGCGTCGTGGGTGGCTTTAATGCCATCCACGGAAAGCCCTACCAGAAAATGGTTCTGCGCAAAAAAGCTGCACCACTCCTCATCCAACACATAGCCATTGGTCTGCAAAGCATGGTCTATCTTCACTTTTTTCGTATTATACTTCTGTTCCAGTTCCAGGCACTTCCGATAGAAATCAAGACCCGCCAGTGTCGGCTCCCCGCCCTGGAAGACAATACTGCAATAGCTGTCGGCCGTTTCCAGGATCCGCATGATCACATTCTCAAGCGTCTGTTCGCTCATGATCCCGTAGGAAGCCTGCTTCCTGTTCGCCATCTCATCGGCATAGAAACAGTAGCTGCAACGCATATTACAAAGGCCGGAGGCCGGTTTGATCATCACTTGTATCGCAGGCATTGTCTTCTCCTTCCGTCTTATCGTCTTTGATCTCAGTGCGCTTTGACATTATATTGCTGCATGAAAGATTAAAAATTATAATTTTCAATCGCGAGATTTGTGTCTGCGCGTTGCCTGCCACAAACTCGTTTGTATGCAAAAAACAGAGCGGAAATGGATGAAATTATGTTCATTTCTCGAAGCCACTGTCCCTACTTTTTCCTGGCATCCAGATCGGAACGAATCTGCGCATACTTCTCACTGGTGATCTCATAGAATGCCATTGAGATCAATGAGGCAATATATCCCAGTACCGGCATACCGAAGCGCAGGAAAGAGATCATACCCAGTACCGCCGTTGTCTGCTCCTGATTCGGCACAAATCCCACCAGTCCCAGGAAGAAGCTGGCGATAAACCCGCCGATCGCCATGCCAAACTTATTGATAAAAGTCAGGGACGACGACATGAGACCGTCCGCTCTCTGCCCAAACTTCCATTCCGCGTAATCGGAACATTCCGGCAGCATGGCCCAGCCAAGGTTAGAAGGAATTTTAGCTATGAATCCAAACATCGCCATCATGCTCATCAGAACAGCCACCGGTGCGGTAGGTCTGATCCACATAACGACCAGCGGAATAATGGAGAGTGCACTGCCAAACCAGTACAGTCTCTTTTTGCCAAACCATTTGGTCAGTATGGGCAGCAACGGAATCGACACGATACCCGCAAACAGGATCGCGGATGCTACCTTCGGCACCAGGTCCTCCCGTCCTAAAACATACTTAAAATAATACATATTAACTGCACTGTAGGTTGCGTTTGCCAATACATCCGTTCCAAATGCGATCATCAGCATTACCATCGGTTTATTGTGCAGGAGCAGCTTTAAATCCTTTAACATATTGAAGGAACCCTTCTCCGCCTGCATGTCGCACACGTCGTACTCTTTACCACCCCATGCACAGATCCAGAAAGAAACCGTCGTCAGGATACCGATCAGCGCACCATAGACCGCCCATCCCTGCCTGCCGCCGCCAAACAGATTCACCAGCGGAAGCGCCATGATCGTGATGACGAACTGGGATACCGTCCCCATACCCTGTTTCCATGATACGATAACGGTTCTCTGATCCGGATCCTCAGACAATACCGGTGTCAGCGAATGATAGGGTATATTTACTACCGTAGATGCTAAAGAATAGGCTATATATACCACATAAGCATACACTATTTTCATCCCTGCTGACAACTCCGGAGCCGTAAAAAGCAGAAAAATCAGAACGCCCAGAACCGGTGCCCCAAAAATGATCCACGGACGATACTTCCCCATCCTGCTCCTTGTATGGTCACCCAGCATGCCCATCAACGGATCCGTAAATGCATCGATAAATCTCGAAACCAGCATCAGGCTGGCCACCACCATCGTATCAATACCGAAAATATCCGTATAGAAGAAGGTGAGATAACTCATCACCAGGAAAAATGCCAGATTCGATCCCAGTCCGCCGAACGAATACTTAAAAATATCAAGAAATTTTGCTTTTGCATATTTGTTTCCCATCGTTATACCCCTAACCTTTCATAAAGCTCCACCGGAGCATCACTATTCTCCATACAGTCTCTGATATAGCCCATCATTCTCTTTCGCACAGCTTCATCTTCCAACGGATGTGCCTGATCAGGATCCGTCTCCAGATCAAACAGCATGGAACCAAACTTCGTGGTATCTCCCATCTTATCTCTCTTCACAATCTTCATCAAAGGGCATCCTTTGGTGAAGGAAAAAGGTGCCGCAAGCTGTGTGTCCTGCAATTCTTCCGCGCTGAACATAGCGCGCATATGGGTCGGCATCAGCGTGTATTCATACACCGGCATTTCCGGATTAACCGCGCTGTGCATATATACATACCGTCCGTCCGTCACATCCACCTGACTGCCATGATAGCCAAACACCGCATATTCACGGATCGGTGTATCCTTCTCCATCACATCCCTGAGTGGTTTTCCCTGCATATCTTTCGGAATTTCCACCCCGAAATATTCCAACAGCGTGGGAGCCAGATCGATGGTCTGTACAAGAGCTCCACGTCTGATTCCCGCACATTCCCTGCGTCTGGGATCATAGATATAGAGCGGTGTATGCGCTATCTCCTCATAAATCGGCATGTTGGTCTTTCCCCACCAGCCATGTTCCCCCAACAGAAATCCATGGTCCGTGTTCACGATCAACATGGTGTTTTCCCAGAGATTGTATTTGTCCATGGCATCCAGAACCAATCCCAGATATCTGTCACACTTACTCAGCAGCGCCGCATATTCATACCGGACATGTTCCACGGTATTGTCATCCTCCGCCACCGGAGTATAGGGTGGCCAGTCAGCTTCCGCTTCGGCATCTCCCACAAAAGTATGCGGATACAGCGCCTTATCCTCCTTCAGGGAATAAAAAGGCTCGTGTGGGTCAAAGGTCTCGATCTGCAGAAACCAGTTATCCTGCGCATGGTTTCTCTCAATAAATTCCAGACCATATTGAAAAGTCACTGCCTGGGAGGTCTCCTCCTCACGCTCCATGTGCCGACGGTTCACCTGATCGTGCGCCATCATCCTGGTATACGGAGGATAAGCCAGCATCATCTCTTTATTCTTGAACACCGTCTTTTTATCATACTGATAAGACAAATCAGCCTTCCACAGATCGCCCTCCTGCCCTCTGGAAATTTCCCAGGAAGAATACCGGTTGTGATAGGTACAGCCTCCGTCCTCCCAGTAGTGCTGGTGATCGCTGACCAGATGCGTATAAATTCCGGCCTTCTTCAAAAGCTCCGGCATGGAATCATCATAAGGTTCCATCGGTCCCCAGCTGCGATGGAACAGGTTCAGTCTTCCCGTATGCAGCTCCCTGCGCGCCGGCATACAGGGCATGCTGCCTACATAACAGTTGTCAAACTGCACACATCTTTCCGCCAGCCTCTTAAAATTAGGCGTCAGTGTCCAGTCGCATCCGTAAGTCTCCAGCATATTCCGATTCAAAGAATCGTACATTACCATGATTGCTTTCATCTCTAATAACTATGCCTCCTTCTCCCTCTTTCTTTTCGTTAAAATGTATGACGCCCCGTTTTTGAAAACGCTTTCAGAAAACGCTTTCAAAAACGGGATTTTTATAAGGCGTTCTAAGAAAGACGCCTTATAGAGTCCCTTGCTATATATACTGTCTCATATTCTATTGAACGCTCTTCCGTCTCTTCTTCCTGAATCACACCAAGCAGCAGCTTCGCCGCTCCACTCCCCATATTCCCCGCCGGTACATAGAAAGTCGAAATCCTCGGAAAGAGAAGTTCCCCTTCTCCCTGCCTGTGCTCCACAGACAGGATAGATACCTGTTCCGGTACCGCCATCCCAAGCTGCGCGCATATACCAATGAGCATCTGCGTTACCTCCATACCCGGTGAAAGGATCGCACTGCATCCAAATTCTCTTACATGCCGTTCTGTCTGACGCAGCATCTCCTCCCGCTTCGGACATTGATCCTGCAAAATAATCGGGTACAGTTCCATCTCCGGCATCTGCTCCTCCACTTTCTTCAAAATCTCCTGCAGATAATGCTGATGCCCTCCCATGATATAATATACTATTTTCCTGTGGTTATACCGGCGCAGCACATCGACCATCCTCAAGCTGTATTGCTCAAACTGCGCATACACATTCAATCCTTTCAAATGAATGCGCTTCCCGATATATACCAACGGATACTCTTCGTCAATAATCTGCTTAAAAACACTCTCCTTCATGGTCCTGTCGCTCAGACCGCTTAAAATCAGACCGTCAATCCGCTTCTGCCTGACAAATTCCAGATACTTCGGTGTGCCCTTACTTCTGCTCTTATATTCCTCCATCTCATTGATCAATACCATATTGTAATTCTGGTACGTGAGAACCTTCTCGATTCCTTTAAGCAGTTCCAGATTGTAAGAGGACTCAAACATGGACGCAGAAGCCATCGGAAAATAAATGCCGATCAAGTTCGACCGCTGCTTCACCAGCCCTCTGGCGAACTGATTCGGCTCATACTGATAAAACTCCATAGCCTCCTGTACCGCCGCCTTCTTCACTTCACTTACATTGGCACTGCCATTCATAATGCGGGAAACCGTGGAGATCGAAACGCCCGCCCGCCTCGCCACATCATAGATAGAAGCCGTCATATTCCGTCTTTCCCGTCTCTTATTCTTGAAAGCGTTTTCAAATCTTGTAGGGTTATCTTAACAGATTCTTTCTGCTTTTACAACTTGGAGTATTTCACAAAAAAGACCCCTTTCTTTTGTCTATAACCCCCAAAAACCTATTTGTCATAAACGCCCCCTTTTCCGTCACAAAAAGCCGGCAAAAAGAGAAGTTTTCTCCATGTTGTTCCTAATCTTTCCAGCAGGATGGTACGATATAATAGGTAGAAGCGGCTGTTTACCGCCGCACAGAAGTCAGAAACATAATTATCAAATATTAATTCCAAGGAGGGATACCAATGAGCGTAAATGGAGTTACAAGCGGCGCTGCAAATGCTTATGATGTCTATGCTGCCGGCCAGACTGCTGCGAAAGCAACCGAGGAGACCAATTCCAAGGGTAATGCTTCCGATGAAAAGGAGAACGGCGTTGTCTACGAGCCTTCAAAGGAGACATCCAAAGATACGGTGACCAAGACCTACACACAGAACACCAATCTGGTGAATAAGATGAAAGCAGACGCTGAAGCACATGCACAGCAGCTGCAGAGTATCGTAGAGAAACTGATGACCCAGCAGGGTCAGACCTTTGACAAGGCCAATGGCATCTGGTCCGTTCTTGCCAGCGGCAATCTTAAAGTGGATGCTGCTACTCAGGCACAGGCACAGAAGGATATTGCTGAGGATGGTTACTGGGGAGTAGAACAGACCTCTGACAGGATCATCGATTTCGCCAATGCACTGACAGGCGGCGATCCGAGCAAGATCGAAGAGATGCGCGAAGCCTTCAAGAAAGGCTACAAGCAGGCAGAAGAGACATGGGGCGGCAAGCTGCCGGATATTTCCCAGAGAACTTACGATGCTGTTATGGAGAAGTTCGACAAGATGGCATCAGAAGCCGGATTGACAACCTCGAACTGATATCTTGAACGCACTGAATTTTAAGAAGAAAACCATGCTTCCGCATGGTTTTCTTTTATCGATCAAAAATTCCTGTAATTTAGTTTCCTGACAAAAACTTCACCTTCTGTGATAATTCCCGCACAATTCCTCGATGTAATCCCGCCACTGTTCATACACCGCATCCCCGTTGGTCGTCTTCGCAATTTTCCGCGCCTGTCTGCCCAGCCTCTCGGCAAGCTCCCGGTCCTCAATCAGCCGGTTGATTCCATCTTCCAACGCTTTCTGATCTTTGATCGGAATGAGAAGACCGTCTTCTTCATTGGTCATAATGGTCCGCGGCCCGCCGCACGGGCAGTCCGTAGCGACAATAGGAAGTCCCAGCGCCATTGCCTCCATAAGCGCATTAGGCAGCCCCTCCCAATCCGAAGTGAAAGCGAACAGCGCAGCATCCACCAGTTCTTTCTCCAGACTGTCGCTGGCCCCCATCAGGTAAACATATCCGCCGGCCTGGTTCTCCTCTATGATCTGTTCCAGGATTTCTCTGGTTCCGTCAAAAGAATCTCCGCCATATATTTTCAGCTCATAGTCCGGATGCTTCTCATGCACCTTGATAAACGCGCGGATCAGCATCGGCTGGTTCTTAAAATCCACCAGTCTTCCCGACTGCACCACAGTCTTCGTTCTCCTGACCGGTTCCGGCACGCCAATATATTTGGGATTAATCGGATTCAATATGATCCTGGAATTCTTCTGCAGCCTGGGCGCAAAGAACTCCCTGGCTCCCTGCGTCTGAAACACACAGCCATCCGCCCGCGGAAACAGCAGCGGAATCTGTATCTTATCAGACCTTTCCTCATAGTGACCCGCCGGATCGGTGCGGATGGAGATCAATACCGGAATCCTGATAAAATATGCCGCCATCAACCCCCTGTACAATGCCTTCCTGGCAAAGGGAATCAGAATGTCCGGTCTTTCTTTTTTCAAAAACTCCTTTAAATATCTAACCCGCAGATAAAACTGGAGCAGACGATGACGCTTCTCGTCACCTTCCCGCAGTCCCACATGCACACGTCTTACCCGGTCATCTGTCTGAAACTCATTTTCACCATACCATTCCGTAGCTATGATAACCTCATATCCGTTCGCCGCAAACTGGTTCGCCAGATTGGTGACAACACGCTCCGCCCCGCCCTGTTCCAGACAATTTAAATGAAATGCGATCTTTCTTGCCATAATCTTTGCTATCCTCTGGTCTCAGAACAAATGAAAAATCAAAAGCTCTGATACATAAATGCCGCCGTAAATACCCGTAATCAGCAGCAGCAGTACAATCCCGTAATAACAGAACCATCTGATCACCACGGGCCTGTCTGCGATCACATTCCGCGCATCCAGCCCTCTCTCCTCCAGCAGGGACACCGCCAGCCAGATCAGCAGCGCAAAAAACAGCAGCAAAAAGTCATACCTGCTCAGCCCGTAAGAGGTAACTGCACTGGAAAGAAGGCGTCCCGGCTGCAGCCGCGTCACAAAGGAAGCAAATATATCGCCGGCTTTGGCCAGACTCTCACTCCTGATCAGCACATCCGCCGCAAATACGATCATCCACGTTCTCGCCATACAAAACAGTGCCCATACCCTGCCTTCTTTGATATGCAGTTTCGCTTTCCAGCCTGCGAAAGCGGGTTCCATAATCAGTGAGATACTCATGATCACCCCGTAGTACAGCCCCCACAGCATATAGTTAATCGTCCGGCCATGCCAGAGTCCCGTAAAGAACCAGACGAGCATCGTCCCGATAACGGGAACTACATGTCTGCCAGATCCGTTCCCCTTATTCCTGCATGCCTTCCCGATCCTCCGCCCGGTGCCCGACATCACGAAGGAGAACATCACATAATCCTTAAACCAGCTTCCCAGCGTGATATGCCATCTGCGCCAGAACTCCGCCACCGATCCTGCAAAATAAGGTCGTTTGAAATTATCGGGAAGCGTAATGTCAAGCGTCTCACTGACACCTGCTGCCATATCGATATATCCCGAAAAATCGGCATACAGCTGCAGCATATACAGCGCCGTTGCACAGGCAAAGATACTGCCCGGGACCGAAGCTGCCTCCACACCATACACCTGATCCACAAAAATACCGATCCGATCGGCGATCACCAGCTTTTTAAAGGCTCCCCAGACAAACCGCTGCACTCCGCGAAGCATCCTTTCATATTGAAAAACGTGCTCCTGCTCAAACTGCTCCCGCATCTGTTTAAAACGGGTAAACGGTCCCTGGGTAACCGACGGGAAATAAGCCAGAAAGAGCAGAACTTTCAGAAAACTGCTCTCTACCGCACAGTTTTCCCTGCCCGCATCCACAATATAACCGATGGCCGTCAAAGTATAGAAGGATATGCCAAGCGGCATAATCACCCGCGTAAGAAAATCCGGCCGGGAACCCGTAAGCTTTTCCATCACAGGCACTGCCAGCACCGCATATTTATAGAATACCAGCAGCCCCAGATTAAACACGATGTATAAAATCTGCACTCCTTTACGCTTCTTCTGAAATGCCGCCTTTACCGCCTTTTTCTCTTCCTTACAAGCGCACTGTTTCAGCGCTTCCTTCTCCTGCGCAAGTTTCCTGCCAAGATAGATGCCGCAGCCGTATGTGGTTAAGGCTGTCAGGAACAGGCCGACAGGAATGCCCCGCAGACCGATCATATAGAACAGTACACTTGCCCCAATCAGGACATACCACTGCGTTTTCTTCGGCACAAGATAATACAGGGCAAACACAAGCATCCAGAAGATCACAAAAGTATAGGATATGAGCTGCATTTACTCCTCCAACAACTTCTGAACCAGCGCAATGATCGCTTCTTTGTTCCTGAAGTTCTCCGCCACTACATATTTTGCGTCAATTTCAATATCAAATTCATCTTCCAGATCACTCACCACGTTGATGACGGTAAACGAATCGATCACGCCGTCCTCCATCATATTGTCGCCTTCATAATCCAGGGCTTCCTCACAATGTTCTTCCAAAATTTCCAAAATCTTTTCTTCCATGTTTTCCTCCATTCCGAAGCGTTTTACGCTGAGGACGCGAGCAGAATTTCAAATTCTGCTCTG
>OFHO01000522.1_pt1 | contig 35293 bp, 33 predicted proteins | sample 1521531 | NCBI WGS metagenome assembly OFHO01 (sample SAMEA3504124, study PRJEB24116) | mouse gut metagenome | biome: mouse gut; feature: mouse-associated habitat; material: faeces | place: Denmark | collected 2011
CCTTCTTTTTGCTCACCACCTTCAGGGCGTTGGTCAGGCCGGCCAGGGTGATGATGGCGGTGCCGTGCTGGTCGTCGTGAAAGACGGGGATATCCAGCCGCTTTTTCAGCGCTGCCTCAATTTCAAAGCACCGGGGGGCGGCAATATCCTCCAGGTTGATGCCCCCGAAGCTCCCGGCGATGCGGGCAATGGTATCCACAATCACCTGGGGGTCTTTGGAGTCGATGCAAAGGGGAAAGGCATCCACCCCGGCGAAGGTCTTAAAGAGGGCGCACTTTCCCTCCATCACCGGCATCCCAGCGGTGGGGCCGATATCCCCCAGCCCCAGAACAGCGGTGCCATCGGTTATTACCGCCACCAGGTTCCCCCGCCGGGTGAGATCGAAGGAAAGCTCCGGCTCCCGCTGGATAGCCAGGCAGGGCTCCGCCACCCCAGGGGTATAGGCCACCGCCAGCTCCTCCATATTGGTGATGGAGGCCCGCGGCACCACCTCTATCTTCCCTTGCCACTCCCGGTGCTTTTCCATCGCCAGCTGTTTTTTGTCCACGCCTTGCTCCTCCTTTGCTCGTCCTGTCTTCGATTTTAGACAAAGTCTGTATAGGGACATTATACCGAAAAAGGCGGTCCGAGCGCAACCGGATTTTTCAGAAAAGCACCGGTTTCTCCCCCTTTTCATAGAATGGGGCAGTATTTTATGAAGAAAGAGGGTCTTTTTTATGCCGTCCTACCGTTCCCCCCAATCCCGCCCCATGTCCGGTTCCCAGAGGGGCGTTCCCGCCCCCATAGCCCCTGCTCCACAGCCTATCCCTGGTCCCAAGGGGGATACCGGCCCCGCCGGGCCCCAGGGCCCTCCCGGTCCAAGGGGGGAGCCTGGTCCCCCTGGCCCCCAAGGGATTCCGGGGCCCGCAGGACCTTCCCAGGCGGATACCATCACCATTGGGCGCACCATCACCGGCGGAGCCGGAAGCCCTGGGGCGGTGATTGACCGCACCGGAGGTCCCCACCATCTGCTGGATTTCATTCTCCCCGGCCCGGCGCGGGAGGGGCCGCCCCTTTGGGGCCTTTACCACATCACCGGGCGGGAGGGGGATAGCGGCTCCCTGCTGCTTGCCCAAGAGGGCGGCTTCCTGTCCCCTGGACCTTCCCTGCTGAAGCTCCCCGGCGGATGGCTCTATCTTATCGCCCTTCTGGCGCGGGGAAGCTGGGAGGAGCAGCTGGATAGCTTTGCGGACTATCTGCTCACCCTCACCCCTGTCCTGGATGGAATCCCCGATGGGAGCCGAAGCGCCGGGGGGCGACTCTCCGGGGACAGCAGCGGCCCGGTCTGTGTTTCCGCCGCCTTTCTTCTTCCAGCGGCCAAGGAGCTTTCCCTCTCCCTTTTGGCGGAGACCTCTCCCCGCCCCCCGGCTCGCATCGAAGGAACCGTGTCCCTGCTGGCGGTGGGCAGGCTGTAGCCGTACCTCTTGGGAGCGCTCCGCATACTCTGGTAGGGGAACGTCCCGGCGTTCTTCTACTTTTACGAAAACAGGAGTGAATCTCTCATGCCTACCCCTCTCAATAATCAAGCCAGCATCCGGTATAACTACAGCGGCGCAGGCACCGGCACCGCCGTCTCCAACACCGTCACCACAAACCTCCTGGACCGGTACACCCTGGCCGCCACCAAAACCCCTCTCTCCTCCACCTTCCGCCCTGGGGAGAATGTCACCTATGTGATTCGGGTGGAAAACAACGGCAGCGGCGACCTGTACAATGTCACCATCGCCGATGATTTGGGCGGCGGGGCCGATACCCCCCTGGTCTATAACCCGGCTTCCCTGCGGGCCTATGTGGACAGCATCCCGGTCACCATCTCTCCCGTTGTTCAAGGGGGAACTCTCACCGCGGTCCTTCCCGCCCCCCTGCCCGCCCGAACCGCCGCTATCCTGGTATACACCGCCCAGGTGCGCCCCGACGTGGACTTTACCCTGCAAAGCATCACCAACACCGTGGCGGTCACCGCCAACGGCGGGCCCCCACCCGGTCCCGCGGTCACCGTCACCCCCTCCCCCACCGCCACCCTCCTGCGGGATTCCTACGCCGAGGTCACCCTCTACAAGGAAGCGGATAAGCAAAGCGTAATGGCCGGGGAGCCCCTCACCTACACCTTCACCCTCACCAACCAGGGGAACCAGGCGGCGGATTCCGTTACCCTCACCGACCAGCTCCCCACCGGCTTCTCGGTAACCCAGGTATCGGTGAGCGCCGGTGGCGCCACCACCGTCCTTGCCCCCGGCGACTACACCGTCGCCGCCGATAACACCATCACCATCCCCAGCACCACCGGCAAGGCCATCACCGTCCCCGCCGCCACCGTCGCGGCCCCCGGCATTGCCACCGTAGCCATCACCGGTACGGTTGCAGGCGTCACCCCGTAAGCGCCAAGGTTTCCACGGCGCTGGTACAGAAAAAGACCGCTCTTTTCCGAGCGGTCTTTTCATCATGGCCGGCAGCCTTATTCCTTTACAAAGAGGGGGATGGTGCCCAGGTAGATGATATCCTTCCGGTTGGCGGCGTCCCCTTCCGCCAAAATGGCGGCGCGGGCGGCCACGGTGCCCCCGGCCAGCTCCACCAGGTGCTCCACGGCGGCCAGGGAGCTGCCGGTGGAAATGACGTCGTCCACAATGGCCATGCGGGAGCCCTTGATGAGGTTGATATCATCCTCATCCAAGCAGAGGATCTGCTCCCTGGTGGTGGTGATGGAGTTCACCTTGGTGACGATGGGGTTCTTCATATAACCCTTTACCGATTTGCGGGCGATGAGATACCGGGGCATCTTCATCACCTTGGCCATCTCATAGATAAGAGGGATACTCTTTGCCTCGGCGGTGATGAGGTAGTCCACCGGGGGGAGCTTCGCCGCCAGCTCCCTGGCGCAAGGCTCCACCACATCGGTATCGCCAAAAATCACGAAGGAGGCGATGGAGAGGGTGTCGCTGATGGGCACCACCGGCAGGCTCCGCTTTACGCCGGCTACGGTAATGTCATAATGTTCCATGATGTATATCTCCCTTTCAGCAAGATAGATGGGACAAAGCCCTTTTCTTTAATGATACAACAAAAGCCATGGGGATACAAGCGGTTTTGGGGGATTTTCCGCAATTTCAGCCGGTTTGCCCCGAAGGACCCATCCGCCGGTAGGCCCTGGCCAGGCCAATGACCTGCTCCAGCTCCGGCAGGGGGTCCCGCTCCAGGTCCTCCAGGGTGAGGGGGCGCTTGAGGCCGGGGTCTCCGCAGGTGACGTACCGGCGGTGAAAGAAAAAGGTGAGGGTGTCCCCCTCAATGCCCAGGGCGAAGGGGGTGGGGGCAGTCCGGGCCAGCTCATCAATGCGCGCCACCACCGCTTCCGGCAGGGAAGGGCCGTCCTCCGGCCCGGCGCAGCTGTAGAAAAGCCCATCCAGGGCCTCCCGCTCCCAGACCACCGCCCGCAGGCCCAGCTGCTCCAGGAACCAGTCCTGCAAAGCATCCGGGGCGGCCAGGGTCCGGGCGCTCATCCGCAGGCGCTTACCGGGGGAGCAGTCCAGCTTCACCCGCACCCAGCAGCCGGTGAGGAAGGGGGCGCGGCGGCCCTCCTCCCCGTTCTCCAGCTGGAAGCTCACGTCGGAAAGCTCCAGCTCCATCCGCTCCCTCTCCCCGGTGATGCGGTGATAGGTGAGGCAGCTTTTTGGTCTTATTGGCAGCAGGCGGCCGGCCAGCACCACCTCCCGGCCGATGCCATCCCGCCCCTGGTAGGCGGCTTTCTCCATATGCTTCGCCATGGCCGCGGCGGCATTTCCCACCCGGAAGGCGGCGGCGTAGCCCTTGATGTCCGGCCGGGCCAGAAGGAAGTAATAGGCCAGCTCCAGCGCCAGCACTAGCAGAGCGGTGCCGGTGCGCCGGGTGAGGAGAAGAAGGAGAAGGAGCAGATTCATCAGCCCAAAAAGGGCATAGCCCCGCCAGGCGGCGCGGCGTTTCTGCTCCAGCTCCTTCAGGGTGGCGGCTGTATCGTTCATGGAAGCTCTCCTTTCAAAAACTGACCCCGCCGGTGAGGTTTAAAAAGCGCAGCAGCTGGTAGTTCCATTCCATCCAGAAATAGAGGGCGTTAACCCCGCCCAGGGCCAAAGTGACGCCCAGGTCCACCCAATCCCTGCGGCGGATGGCCCAAACCGCCAGCCCCAGGAAGATTAGGAGGCCCAGCACCCCTGTGCCGTTAAAGGGGGAAAGGTTTGGGAGGGGGCTGGCCACATAAAGGCTGTAGGTGTGAAACAGCCGCCCCAGCATCACCCCGGTGGAGCCGCTTCGCAGCAGCCAGGCCAGCAGGAACAAAATCCCCGGCAGCACCAGGGTGATATACAGCTGGTACTGCCAGCTTTTTTTAATCTCCAGGCGGTCCGCTTTTTCCCACAGCTGGTCCAGTTTGCTCATCGCAGAAGCCTCCGTTTTTGTTATTTCAGGCGCGGATAAAAAAATCCAAGAAACTCTTTTTGGGGATGGCGGAGGTGGCTCCCCCACGGTCCCGCATAATAGAAAGCATATTGCCGGTGTATTCCACCCTTCCGTCGGGGAAGACCCACAGGGCCATCACCCCCAGCTCCTCCGCCAGCTTCCGGCCCTCCTCGTACTCCATCACAAAGAGACAGGTGGAAAGGAAATCCGCCAGGCCGGAATCATCCGTGACGATGGAAAGGGCCCGGTAATGATTGGCGGGCTGGAGGGTCTGGGGATCGATGATGTGGTGGATGTACCGCTCCCCCACCATGTAGAACTGGCGGTAATCCCCGCTGGTGACCACGCACTGGTTCTTCACAAACAGAACGTCCAAAGACTGGCTTTGCGGGTCATTGGGGTCGGCGAAGGGGTCCTGGATGCCGATGCCCCAGCTGTTTCGGACCCCATCCAGGGGAGGATCCCCGGTGACCACATTGCCCCCGGCGCTGATGGTGAAGGACTTGAAGCCGGCCTCGTAAATCTCATTGGCTACCATCTGGGCGGCGTAGCCCTTGGCGACCGCCCCCACATCCAGGGACATCCCTTCCTCCTCCAAAAAGACGGTGCCCGCTCCCCGGTCAATCACAACTTTATCCAGGCTGGTGTGCTGGCTGGCGGCCTCCAGTTCCTCCACCGTGGGACAGGCGTCCGGGGTTCCTTCCGCCAGAGCCATCCCGGCATACTTTTCCCGGTATTTCCGCCAAATCTCCAGGGGAGGCCCCATGGCGATGTTCACCCGGCCATCGGTCTTTTCACACCAGTCCTTGGCAAAGGAGAGCATCTCCAGCAGCTCCGGAGCCACCTCCACCGGGGCCACCCCGGCGTTTTTGTTGATGGTGCAGATGTTGTTTACCCCAGCGTATTCGTAGAAGCGGTCGTAAAGCTGGCTAAGGTAGGCGAACCGCTGATGTATCGCCTCGGCATAGCCTACAAATTCCTCCTGGGTCTCGGTGTAGCCAATCACCTGGATGATGGTATCAAAGGTATCGTAGAATTCGGTGGAATACCGGGTGTAGCCGGTGTCCGGCTTTTTCCCGGCGCATCCCCCCAGAAGGCAGAGGCTAAGGAGGAGGCATAAGCCCTTGCAGAGGAACCATTTTAACTTCATCGACACAGCCTCCTATAGCTCGCTGCGGCCGGCCAGGGCCCGGTAAAGGGTTACCTCGTCGGCGTATTCCAGGTTGCCCCCCACCGGGATGCCGTAGGCCAGGCGGGTCACCTTCACCCCCAGGGGCTTTAGGAGGCGGGCGATGTACATGGCGGTGGCCTCCCCCTCCACAGTGGGGTTGGTAGCCATAATGACCTCGCCCACCTGCCCCTTGGCAACCCGCTCCAGCAGGCTCTTCACATTGATTTGCTCTGGACCCACCCCATCCATAGGGCTGATGAGCCCGTGGAGGACATGGTACACCCCGTTGTATTCCTTGGTGCGCTCGAAGGCCAGCACATCCCTGGGGTCCTCCACCACACAGATAAGCCCCGCCTCCCGGCCCTTGGCGGAGCAGATGGGACAAAGCTCCCCGTCGGTGAGGTTGCCGCAGACAGGGCACTTTTTGATTTTGGTGCGGGCATCCAGAATTGCCTGGGAAAAATCCCTGGCCTTTTCCTCCGGCAGGTTCAGGATATGGAAGGCGAAGCGCTGGGCCGTCTTGCGTCCCACCCCTGGGAGCTTCGCAAATTCCTCAATGAGCTTTACAAGCGGCAGCGCGCCCTCCATGCCTCATTCCTCCTGTCCCATTACATCAGTCCCGGACCGCGCAGGCCCCCGGTGATGGCCCCCATCACCTGCTGGGAATCCGCCTCCACCGCCCGGATGGCCTCGTTTACCGCCCCGGCAATCATGTCCTCCAAAATCTCCACATCCTCCGGGTCCACCACCTCCGGCTTCAGGGTGACCTTTACCACTTCCTTTTTGCCGTTCATGGTCACTGCAACCATGCCGCCCCCGGAGGTAGCTTCGTACTCCTTGGCGTTCAGCTCCTCCTGGGCCTTCTCCATGGCCTCCTGCATCTTTTGGGCCTGGCGAATCATCTGGTTCATGTTGGAGGGGGCGCCGCCCCCCATCCCCTGGGGAAGTCTTGCTTTCATACCGTCATTCTCCTTTTGTTTTCATGATTCCAACCCCGCGCGCATCTGCGCGCAGATCTGTAAAAACCGTTCTTTTTCTTTTTGATCCTCCGCAGAGAAGCACAGATCCACAAGCTCCGAAAACAGCTCCGGCTCCCGGCACAAAAACTGAGGTTCCCTCTGTGCCCCTTTTCGCCGGTAATAGCGGATGGCCCGCGCTACCACACCAGGCCGGTACAGGTTGATGCCCCAGGCCTCGGCCCAATTTTGCCGCAGGCGGAAGAAGGGCCCCTTGTTTTGGTAGACCAGCAGCTCCATCCCTTCCATCCCCTGGGAGATGGAGCAGGTGTAAAGCTCCCCCTCTACGGTAATCCTACGGCTTTTCACCACAAATTTGGCCATCGCCTTCCCCCCTACTGGATATCCACCGGCACCCCGGCCTCCTTGGCCTTGCGGAGAATCTCCTCCACCGGGGCGGGGGGCTCCTCCCCCTTGGGGGCGGGGGCGGGGCCGTTGTAAGGCCCTACGCCGTAGCGGGTCCCCGTCACCTCCATAATCGCCTTTTTGAGGGAGCTGCGGGTGTATTCGTTGGTCTTCATCATCTCCCGGAACACCGGATTATCGCTGGCAATGAGCACCCGCCCGTTGGCGGTATAGGCCGCCGAGCCCAGGAGCGCTCCGCGGGCGGCGGGGTTCAGCTTCCCCAGCCGCTCCAGCACCTCTTCCCACTGGGGGAAAGGCACCGCTTCCTGGGAGGGATTTTCTGCCGGAGCGGGGCGGGGAGGCTGGGCGGTCCGGGCTGGCGCCGCCGGCCGGGGCGGGGCGGAAGCCTCCTCCGGGGGGACAGTCGGGGCGGGCAGCCCCTGGGCCAGAAGGGTATTGAGCTTTGCCTCCAGCCCCTCAATGCGCTCCAGCAGGGCCTCCGGGGATTGGTCCAGCCGCGGGTCGCAAAGGCGGATTGCCGCAAGCTCCAGCTCATCCCGCCGGGAGGAGGTGCGGCTCATGGCGCTTTGGGCCTCCTGGAGGACCCGGACGGCGCGGATAAGCCGGGCCGGAGAAAAATCCTTTGCCTGGAGCCGGTAACGCTCCAGGGTCTCCGGCAGGCAGAGGATAAGCTCCTCCGGCTTTTTGGAGGAGTGAATCATCAGAAGATTTCGGAAGTGCCCCGCCAGCTGGGAGCAAAGGCGATCGTACTCCACCGCCTGCCCCCCCACTGCGGCGATGAGATCTATCACCTGGGAAAGCTCCCCCTTTGCCACCCCTGCGGCGATGTCAAAGAGATAATCCTGGGCCACCAGCCCCGCCGCCTCGCTGACGGTGCGCACCGTCACCTCCGGGCTGTGGGCCCGGCAGAGGTCCAGAAGGGACAGGGCGTCCCGCATCCCGCCGTCGGCCAGCCGCCCGATAAGCTGCGCTGCCTCCGGCTCCAGCAAAAAGCCTTCCTCCCCCGCCACATAGGCGAGGCGGCCGGCGATGGCCGCGCTGGGGATGCGGCGAAAATCGAACCGCTGGCACCGGGAGATGATAGTGGGGAGCATCTTCTGAATCTCGGTGGTGGCCAGGATAAAGATGACATGCTCCGGCGGCTCCTCCAGCACCTTAAGGAGGGCGTTCACCGCCCCCTGGGAGAGCATATGGGCCTCATCCATGATGTAAACCCGGTATTTGGCGATATTGGGGAGGAAGTTGGTCTCCTCCCGCAGGTCCCGGATGCTGTCCACCCCGTTGTTGCTGGCGGCGTCAATCTCCACCACATCCAGAATGTCCTCGCTGTCAATACCCCGGCAGATTTCACACGTCCCGCAGGGGTTCCCGTCCTGTGGGGAAAGGCAGTTCACCGCCTTTGCAATAAGCCGGGCGCAGCTGGTCTTGCCGGTGCCCCGGCTACCCACCAGCAGATAGGCGTGGGCGGGGCGGCCCTGGCGAATCTCGTTTTTCAGGGTGGTGGTGATAGGCTCCTGCCCCACCATATCCTCAAAGCTCTGGGGCCGCCACTTGCGGTAAAGGGCCTGATACATGGGGGCGCTCCACCTCCTTATAATCGGCTACCAAAAAAGGACAGACACCCTCTCCCCCAATTGGGGGGAGGAAGGGAATACCCTCTGCCATGCGGAAACCGGCTTGCTGCGGCACCCGCAGGACATCGCTTAATGCTGCTCGGTTCCCCGCCTGACATGGTTCACGACGCCGCGTCGCACAGGGCCGGTTCACCGCATGGCACAAAGCATTCCCCTGCTTGTCTATCCTTTGGTTGGCTGGGGAGCCGGCCCCTGCCACAGACCGGCTCTTCCCTATTATACACAGTTCCACCGGAAAACTCAAGGCTTTTTTTCGGGAGATGACAACCGGATTACTGGGCCATCCCCAAACCGATGGCCTCCGCCACCTCCTGCATCCCCTTGATGGTCTCGGTGATAACAGTGTCCAGGTCCATCCCCAGGCGTTCTGCCCCCTGGAGTATCACCTCCCGGTTGACCCCGGCAGCAAAGCGCTTGTCCTTGAACTTCTTTTTCACGCTCTTCAGCTCCATGTCCATAACGCTGTGGGAAGGGCGCATCAGGGCGGCGGCGGTGATGAGGCCGGAAAGCTCGTCAATGGTGAAGAGCACCCTTTCCATCTGGGACTGGGGCTCAATGTCGCAGCAGAGGCCGTAGCCGTGGCTGGCGGTGGCCCGGATAATCACCTCGTCGGCTCCCGCCTCCCGGAGAATCTCCTGCTCCTTCACACAGTGCTGCTCTGGGTATTTTTCGTAGTCCAGGTCGTGGAGCAGCCCCACCACCCCCCAAAGCTCCGGGTCCTCCCCAGGGTAAAGGCCGGCAAAGTGGCGCATTACACCCTCCACCGTCAGGGCGTGCTTTTGCAGGGAATCGCTTTCGTTGTACTGGGTGAGAAGCTCCCAGGCTTTTTCACGGGTCGGGTTCATGACACAGCAGCTCCTTTTTCATTTGCTTTGTTGCTTTACTATAACACAGCTTTGGGGAGAAATCAACCACCGCCGGAGGCTTTCTCCCGCCGCCCTTTTTGACGGTACAAAATCCATACAAGGCCGAAGGACAGGAGCTGGGCCAGAAGGACCCGGAGAATCTGCCACTCATCGGCGCCGTTTGCGGTGACCACATGGAGCATATTGGTCGCAATTGTATTGTTAAACAGGTGGTCGCCAATTCCCGCCCACAGGCTCCCTGTCCCACGGTAAAGAAGGCCCCATTTCACCCCCATCAGCCCCGAAAGAACCAGGTATCCGCACCCCATTCCAACCATCGCCCCAAAGGTCATTTCGCCATCCAGGTAGCTCCTCAGCGGCATCACCAGGTGCCACACGCCAAACAAAGCGGCGGCTACCAGATTGGACACCCTAAAAGACCATCTTGCAGCGAACGCTTTGATAAACAGTCCCCGGAAGATGCCCTCCTCCATCCACACATTGACAAGATTAACAAAAAGGCAGAGGAGAAAGAAGGTAGTCCCCTGGTTTTTGGCGGAGGCACCGGTTAGGGAGAATCCGCTGACGTAAAGCTCCAGCCGGGCAGGGACACCCTGGGCTGCAAGAAGCGCCAGCTCAACCCCATAGGAAACAGCGAAGCAAAGGCCCCCAAGAAGCAAGCCCTTTCGGAGGTTTTCTATCCAGCGCTCCTTCCGGAAACCGATGTCGCTCCAAGGGCGCCCTGCCATCTTTAGCAGCACCGCCAGCGCGGCGATTCCAAACACCTTGTGCAGAATATTTTCCCCAAGGAGCGTTTGGTCTGTCCGAAGCCCGAAGTATTCCGCACACCGGGCAAGCAGGCACAGAAGAAACAAAACAACACACCAGCTGCTCTGTCTATTTTTTATGTACAGTCTCATCGTCAAGCTGTTTTCCGCCCCTCTTCCCCTCTGCCTTTGGGTATTCACCATTCCTCCGAAGGGAGCAGCAGCGGCGCCCCCTGCCACATCAGCTGGGGCATTTCCGGCAGGGGCTGGAGGTAGATAAGGATGGTCTGGTCATCCCCCCAGCGGCCGGATTCCGGCTTCCGGGTGAGGACGGTGACATGGTAGAAGCCGTCCGGCAGCTTCACCACCTGGTCTGGCGGGCAGCTTTTGGGGAAGTCCGAAAGCCAAAAGAGATCGGTGACCCAAATCTCCCCGCCCCGAATCTCCACCCCCAGGCGGAGAGCCACCGGGTATTCCCCGCCGGTCTCCTCGTCCGGGTAGCCCCCCAAAAAGCGCAGGTGGTAGTTCCCAGGGCTGCCGGTGCAGAAGGCGGTGACATCCCCGGCCCGCACATGGCGGCCGATGTCCTCCGGGCGGACAAATTCTTCCATCAAAAAGTTGCTTCCCTCCGGGATGCCGGTGGTCATCCCTGGGGAAAAGAGGGCAATCCCTGGCCCGCTGGTGGAAAGCTGCATCTTGATGTCGTTCATGGCTTTTTCCGTCCTTTCGGTCTGGTGAGGTCGTAGCTAATGCCCAGCAGCCAGAAGATATCCTCCTCCGGCACTGTGCCGTCCAGGCGGATGCTCACCCAGTTCCCCTTGCTCATATGGTAGGCGGGAAGGTAGCCCTCCTTTCCCAGAAGGGAGCCCAGCAGCACAGGGCCGCACTTCAGGTTCAGGATATCCACCGTCCCCTCGCCGGGGATTCCCAGCCTCTGGCGGGGGAGATTCATCAGGACGCCGTACCATTTGGCGCCGCTTTGGTGCCGCAGCACCCCATCGTTTGGGGATTTGGGCCAGAGGTACTCCGGCTGGGTCCCAAACTGCTCCAGGGCGTACCGGAGCACATTCTCTCTCGTTGTCATAACGCATCCTCCCGTCTGGGAGCCGGCCGGCCCGGCCCAGCTAATAGGTGATGCGGGAGAAGTTGCGATCCTCCTGGAAGGTGTCGAAGTTATAGAGAATCAGCACATCATCAAACTGGTTTTCCGCCAGGACCTCGCTGACCTTGAAGGTCATGTTCCGCAGGTCCGCCACCCACACCTCATCGTAGCTGTAGGTGAGGAAGGGGGCCAGGCAGTTGCCGTAGCTGTCCTTCACCAGCAGCACCCGGCTGGTCTCCCCCTCCCGATGGGCCTTGTTGTTCCCGCTCTTTATAACGGTAAGTCCATTATTGCCGTAGAGGAAGGCGGCATATTTATCCCGTGTCTGGAGCTTTTCCAGCTGGTAAAGGCCGGTGACCTCCGCCTGTGAGCCGTCCGTCTGGAGGACGGTGCGCTCCCCGTCGATGGTCACATCCTCCACCGGGATATCATACCACACCAGGGTATCCGGCAGGGCGTTAAAGTTCTTGCTTTTGTTGTAGTAGGTGCCCAAAAAGCCCGGCTCCTCCCGGCGCAGGGGGGCCAGCTCCTCCAGGGTGACGTAAGGGAGGTTGCGGGATTCGCAGTAGGCCTGGTAGCCCACCCAGGCCCCCTCTGTGGTCCAGTGGTGGTCGGTGCGGTAGGAGACCTGCCGCTCCTTTGCCGCCTCCCGCAAGGGGGTCACCAGGTCCAGGGTGGAAAGGTCATCCCCTGTAAACTGGCGGTACAGCGCCCCGATTGCCCCCTGCTGCTCCACGTTGGAGAGCCCCGCCGGCAGGCCCTCCGGCCGGATACCGTAGGAATTGGGGGCGATGGCGGCGGTAATATGCCCCGGATAGGTGACGGCAAAGGTATTCAGAAAACCGATGTTGCGCCCCAGCTGGGCGGCGTTTACCACCGGCAGGGCGGGCGTATCCAAGCCGTCCCCCCCAAAACCGGCGCCGTTCTGGCGGTTCTCCCCCAGGGCGGGATCCAGGAGCTTGTTATAGATGTACCGGTCCGCCCCGTACACCACCCCGTTGTTTTCCGTCTTGCCCAGGGCGGATTCAAAGACCGACTTTAGGGTAATCCACTGGTCCCGGCCCACAAACTGGTCGTTGATATATTCCTCGTACTCCTTGGTGTAGCGGTTTTCCACCAGGGATTCCAGGGAGAAGACGGGCTTTTGCTTCAGCTTGCGGTTTTCCAGCTCGCTGTAGGGGTTGCTGGTAAAGCAGAGGTCCAGAAGAAACAGTCCTCCCATCACCAGGGCGAAGAGCAGCAGGAGGGGGTACTCCCGCAAAAATTTTTTCAGCTTCATGGGGTACACGCTCCTTTCATTAAAATCTGAAGTAGAGGAAGGGGTTATAGGTGGCGTCCTCCAGGTAGGCGATGCTGGCGATGAGCACCACCAGCAGGCTGAGATTTTTCAGCCATCCCAGCCGCCTGCCCCACCGGGCCTCCAGCTGTGCCAGGAGGGGGGTGGAAAGGACCGCCGCCAGCAGAAAGGTGACGCCGTAGTTGCGCAGGTAGTAGACCCACTCGCCCCCGGCCCGGAAGGAGAACATGGCGGTGAGGAAACGCCCCAGGGCGGCAAAGTCGGTGATGGCGAAGATGGCCCAGCTGATCACCACCAAAAAGAGCAGGTAGACATGGCCCAAAAGACGGCTCTTTTCCAGATGGGAAAGGAGAAAGAGCTTTTCCAGCACCAGGAAGACGAAGAAATAAAGCCCCCACAGCACGAAGTTCCAGCTGGCCCCATGCCACAGGCCGGTGGCGGCCCACACCACAAAGAGATTAAAGACCTGGCGGGGGAAGGTACAGCGGTTGCCCCCCAGGGGGATATAAAGGTATTCCCGGAACCAGGAGCCCAGGGTCATATGCCACCGCCGCCAAAAGCTGGTGACGCTTTTGGCGATGTAAGGGTCGTTAAAGTTCTGGGGGAAACGAAAGCCCAGCATCCGCCCCAGACCAATAGCCATCTGGGAATAGCCGGAGAAATCGAAGTAAATCTGAAAGGTGTAGGCCAGGATGCCCAGCCAGGCCAGGGGGGTGGAGATGGCGTCAAAGTTCATGGCGGAAACCTCGGTCCAAAGGGCGCCGATGTTGTTGGCAATAAGAACCTTCCGCCCCAATCCCCGGATGAAGATATCAATGCCTTCCTGGACATCCGCCAGGGTGATAACGCGGCTTTTCAGCTCCCGGTTCACATCGGTGTACCGGACGATGGGCCCGGCGATAAGCTGGGGGAAGAGCACCACAAAGGCGCCAAAGTCGATGATGTTTTTCTCCGCCGGAACCTTCCCCCGGTAGACGTCGATGGTATAGGACATCGTTTGGAAGGTGTAAAAGCTGATGCCCAAGGGCAGGGTGAGGGAGAGGGTGGGGAGGGAAAGCCCTGTCAGCGACCCCAGGTTCCCTAAAAGAAAGTTGGTGTACTTGAAGAAGCCCAGCATCCCCAAATTGAAGACCACCGAAAGGGTGAGAAAGGCCCGGCAGGCGGTTTTATTCCCCCGGTGCTTCTGGATGCCGTTGCTGGCGATGTAGTCCACCAGAATGGAGGCCACCATAATGGGAAAATACCGCACCTCCCCCCAGGAGTAGAAAATCAGGCTTTCGATTAGAAGCACCAGATTTTTATACCGGCGGGGGGCCAGATAATAGACCGCCATCGCCACTGGGAAGAAGCGAAACAGAAACAAGATACTGCTGAATACCATAGCCGTCCTCCAGATAAATCTTACTGCTTATATAGTATATCAGCTTGTTCTAAAATTTCCAGCCCCTCCAGAAATTTTCATGCCGCCTCTCCCCTATCCCTGGCCCAGGGCCAGCTCCTTGGTAGCCACCTGCCGGACAAAACGGCTATCGTGCTCCACCAGCACCATGGCCGGGGCGGCGGTACGAAGAAGCTCCTCCAGCTGGCGGCGGGAAAGAAGGTCGATGTAATTGAGGGGCTCGTCCCACAGGAAAAGATGAGCGGGACGGGCCAGGCTGGCGGCCAGGGCGGCTTTTTTCTTCTGGCCCTGGCTGTAGCCCTCCATGGGCAGGGCCAGCAGCTCCCGCGGGAAATCCAGCTTGCGCAGGATGGCCCGCAGCAGGTCCCCGTCCACCCCCTGGGCCTTGGCGTAATCCTCCAGGGAACCGGAAAGGCCGGAGCAATCCTGGGGCAGGTGGGAAATCACCAGCTCCCCAGGAAGCCAAAGCTCCCCGGTGTGGGGGATGCTAGCACCCCGCAGAAGCCCCAGGAGGGTGGATTTTCCGCAGCCGTTGGGACCGGTGAGGGCCAGCCGCTCCCCTGGCGCCAGCTGGAAGGAAACCGGCGGGAAAACCGGCCCGGCGCCGTAATTCGCCGAAAGGCCGTCCGCCCGGAGCAAAAGGCTCCGCCGGGCAGGCAGGATATGGAGCTTCAGCGTCTCGGTCTCCTCCAAATCCTTCAGGAGAGATTTTTTCTCTTCCAACGCATCCTGGCGGCGGGAGTCGATGGCCTTGGCCCGTTTCATCATCCGGGCGGACTTGGCCCCAATGTGCCCCCGGTCGGGACGCAGGCCGCTGGCGCTGTCCTGGCCCAGCCCTTTTTTGGTGGATTCCAGGGCGTCCGACCAGCCGGAGGTCCGCCGGGCTGCCTCCTCCAGGCGGGATACCTCCCGCACCAGCTTTTCCCGCCGGGCCAGCTCCAGGGCATCCTGGCGCTCCTTCTCCCCCTCCCAAACCGAGTAATTCCCCTGGAGCAGCTGGACGCTGGTCCGGTTCAGGGCCAGGGTGTGGTCGGTGGCGGCGTCCAAAAAGTCTCTGTCGTGGCTCACCAGCAGGAAGCCCTTGCCCCCCTGGGCCAGGTACTCCCCCACCACCCGGCGGCCCCGGACATCCAGGTGGCTGGTGGGCTCGTCAATCAGCAGGAACCGGCTGGGACGCAGCAGGAGCACCGCCAGCAGCAGCTTTACCCGCTCCCCTGGGGAGAGGCTGGAAAAGGGCCGCTCCAGCGCCCCCTCCCGAATTTCCAGCTTGCCGGCTTCCCGCCGGAGCAGCTCCTGGATGACATAGCCCCCCGCTTCCTGGTACTGCTCCTGCACATCCCCGTACCGCTGGAGGGCCTCTTGGCTCCCCTCTTCAATCAGGCGCTCCATCTCCGCCTCCATGGCCCGGAAGGGCGCCACCGCCTCCTGGGCCGCCTCCAAAGCGGGAAGGCTTTCATCCGGCACCTGGAAGGGGAAATAATCGGTGGCTGCGGGACAGAGAAGGGTGGAGCCGCCATCTGGGGCCAGCTCCCCGGACAGAAGCCGGAGCAAGGTGGTTTTCCCCCGGCCATTGCGCCCCACCAGCCCCAGCCTCCACCGGGTATCCAGGGAAAGGGACAGCCCCTGGAACACCGGCAGATAGGAGCCTGGGTAGGTAAAGGAAAGGTTTTGGATGGATATTTGAGACATGGCAGATACCTCCCTGGGGCGGCAAGAAAACCGCCCCAAACAACAAAAAACTGCCGCAGAGTTCCCTCCCGGCAGCTGGCTGTCCGCCCCTTCCTTAGCCGTGGATAGAGCCACTGTCAAAGAGCGAGGACAGAAAAAAAGCCGGGAATCTGGGAAAGCCATTTGCTCCGAATCTGCGGCACGCCGGAAAAAAGGCCGGGACAAAACCCAACCTACCGGCTGCGTACCGTTTTTGGAACAAATTACTTTCTCAAATTCCCAACTCCTGACTTTATGTGGATGTAAAACAGCATAGCATAGGAGCCCCCGCGCTGTCAAGGGGTATCTTGGGGGAGTGTCCAATTTATGTCAGTCTAGGCGGTAGCCCAGCCTTCTTTTTCTTCTTGCGAAAGAAGAAAAAGAAGCAAAAAGAAGAACGGCAAGGGTTCCCATAATACAGCAAATTTAATTTGGGCACTCCCCTCTCTTCTATCCCCCGCTGTGCTCCCCAAACTCCCCAGGGGAGCTGGACATGAACTGCCAGCGCAGCACCTCCACCGCCTTTTTTTCAATACGGCTGACATAGCTGCGGGAGATGCCGAGGCGTTTTGCCACCTCCCGCTGGGTCAGGGGCCGCCGCCCTCCCAGGCCGTACCGCAAGGCGATAATCTCCCGCTCCCTATCGTCCAGGAAGGATTCGATGTATTGCCGCAGCTGGGCGGATTTCAGCTGAAGGTCAATCTGCCCCACCATGTCGATTTCCTCGCTCATAATATCCATCAGGGTAAGGCTGTTCCCCTCCCGGTCGGTGTCCACCGGCTCGCTGAGGCTCACATCCGAGGCGCTCTTGCGGCGGGAGCGAAAGTGCATCAAAACCTCGTTCTCGATGCACTTGCTTGCATAGGTGGAGAATTTTTTCGACTTCTCATAGTCGAAGGTGGACGCCGCTTTAATAAGCCCGATGGTCCCAATGGAAATAAGGTCCTCCTGCTCCCCGGAAATGGCGTAATACTTTTTGACAATGTGCGCCACCAGCCGCAGATTGTGCTCAATAAGCATATTTTTGGCCGCCAGGTCCCCCTGCCGTATCTTCTCCAAACACTCCCGCTCCTGGCGGGGGGTGAGGGGTTTGGGGAAGCTCCCGGAATAGGTGACATGGAGGGCAAAGTAAAGAAGGTTGCAAAGGGCGGCCCACACAAGGCTGAGATACATAGATTTCCACTCCTTTCTTCCATAAACATATGCCGGAAAGGCTGGAAAATCTGCAAGTCCTGGCGGATTCTCTCAAACCAGAATGCAGGATTTTACAGGCCGCCCCAAAAGGCCCCCCCGCCCAAAAGGCCTGGCGGGGACAGTTTATCTTCTGGCTCTATTGACATTTTTTTAGGGAGCCGCTATCCTAATAACAAGAAAACGATGGGAAGGATCCTTTTGCCCTCCGCGGCAGGCGGGCAGAGGATAAGAGGGTTTTTTATGGGCGCAGAAAAGAAGCACCGGCAGTTTACCAGCAGCTGGGGGTTTGTCCTTTCGGCAGTAGGCTCCGCGGTGGGAATGGCTAACGTGTGGGGGTTCCCGGCCAAGGTGGGCAGCAACGGCGGCGGCGCCTTCCTGGTGGCCTACCTGATTTTTATTCTGCTTTTTAGCACCGTGGGGCTTTCCGCCGAATACGCCATGGGACGCCGGGCCCGCACCGGCACCCTGGGCACCTACGAGATGGCCTGGACGCGCCGGAAACCGGCTTTGGGGCGGTGGGGAGCCCTTGTGGGCTGGCTGCCTCTGGCCGGTTCCATGTGCATCGCCATCGGCTACGCGGTGATCATCGCCTATGTGCTGAAGGGCTTTGCGGCCTCGCTGGGGGGAAGCCTGATGAAGGTGGACACCGGCGTGTGGTTTGAGTCCTTTTCCCTGGCGGAATATTCGGTTATCCCCTTCCACGTGGTGGTGGTAGCCGGAACCCTGCTGACCCTGCTGCTGGGGGCCCGGAGCATTGAGCGGACCAACAAGGTGATGATGCCTCTCTTCTTTTTGATCTTTGCGATACTGGCTGTGCGGGTGGCCCTGCTGCCCGGCGCCGCGGAGGGCTACCGCTACCTGTTTTCCTTCCGGTGGGAGGAGCTCTTGGAGCCTATGGTGTGGATCTGGGCCATGGGACAGGCCCTCTTTTCCCTCTCCATCACAGGCAGCGGGATGATTGTCTATGGGGCGTATTTGGGGGAAAAGGAGGACGCGGCGGCTTTGGCCAGGCGGACCGCCCTCTTTGACACCATTGCGGCCCTTGTGGCGGCGCTGGTGATTATCCCGGCCTGCTTCGCCTACGGCCTGGATGTGGGAGCGGGGCCCTCCCTGCTCTTTGTCACCCTGCCCCGAATCCTGCAAAGCATCCCCCTGGGGCGGCTCTTTGCCATAATCCTTTATATTGCCATGGTGTTTGCCGGCGTCAGCTCCCTGCAAAATATGTTCGAGGCGGTGGGGGAATCCCTTCTCCACCGGTTCCCCCGTCTGGACCGCCGGGTGATGCTGGGGATTCTCTGTGTAATCTGCCTAGGAATCGGGCTGCATATGGAGCCGATTTACAAGTGGGGTCCCTGGATGGACGTAGTTTCCATCTACATCATCCCCATCGGCGCGGCGCTGGGGGCTGTCTCCTGGTTTTGGATCTTCCCCCGGAAGGAACTGCTGAAGGAGATCCACCGCGGCTCCAAAAAGGCCCCCGGCCTCTGGTGGCATTGCCTGGGACGGTATGTCTATGTGCCCTGCGTCCTTCTTCTGTGCGGTGTGGCCCTGCTGCTGAAGGTAGCCTTTTAACCAAAAGCCCCCAGCCTTCTATGGCCGGGGGCTTTATGTTGTTTTACTAAGTATTTTTTACAGATAAGCCCGGAAGGCGGAGGGCAGGGGGCAATCCCTGGAAAGCTCCTCCCCGGTGACCCATCGAAGGCCCGCCTCCCCCTTGCCTGTACCGGTGACCGTGACCTCCCAGCCGCTCATCTGCCACTCCACATGGCTGAAGATATGGCGGGAATCCGGCAGGGATTGGAGGGAGCGGACCAAAAGCCCCATCTCCAAAAGGGCGTCTGTCACCTGTCCCCGGTCCAGCCTGCCAAAAAGGTTCACCGGCTCCCACATCCCCGCCAGAAGGCCGGGAGAAGGGCGGCGGCGCAGGGCGATGCGCCCTTTTTCATCCCGCACCACCAGGATGGTCCGCTCCTCCACCCGCCGGGGCTTTTTGGGGGCCTTCACCGGCAGCTCTTTAACAAGGCCCAGCTCCCTGGCCCGGCAAACCCCCGCCACAGGGCAATCCCCACAGAGGGGCTCCCCCCCTGGGAGGCAGACACAGGCCCCCAGCTCCATCAGCGCCTGGTTAAAATCCCCCGGCCGGTCCGGAAGGATGGCGGCAATGGCCTGGCTCATCTCCTTTTTTACATGGGGACTGGCAATATCCCGGCGGCTGGCGGTGACGCGGGAAAGAACCCGCAGGACGTTGCCATCCACTGCCGGGCAGGGGAGGCCGAAGGCGATGGAGGCGATAGCCCCTGCTGTGTAATCCCCGATGCCCGGCAGGCTCCGCAGCGCCTCAAAGGAGGCGGGAAGCGCTCCGCCGTATTCCCCGGCCACCCTTTGGGCCGCCTTTTGGAGGTTCCGGGCGCGGCTGTAGTACCCCAGCCCCTCCCACAGCTTCAGCAGCACATCCTCCGGGCAGGCGGCCAGGGCGGGGATATCCGGCAGGGCGTCCATAAACCGCAGGAAGTAGGGCCGCACCGCCTCCACCCTGGTTTGCTGGAGCATCACCTCGCTCACCCATACCCGGTAGGGGGTGGGCTCGCTTCGCCAGGGGAGGATCCGGGCACAGCGGCCGTACCACTCCAGCAGCAAAGGGGGCAGGCTCTCCAGCTCCCTCATACCGCCACCTCAAAAACCCGCTGGAAATTCCGGTACAGGATGGCGTCCCGCGCCTCCGCCGGGAGCCCCAGAGCCAGGAAGCGCTCCAGCTCCTCCCGGTGGTCCCACATGGGGAAATCGGTGCCGAAGAAGAAGCGCTGGGGGCCCATGGTCTCGATGAGGGCGAGGGCCCGCTCCTGGGGGAGCTTAAAAAGGGTGCTGCTGGTATCGAAGAAGACGTTGGGCAAATCCCGGTACAGCTCCACATCCTGCCAGTGGTTATAGCCTCCAAAGTGGGCGGCGATGCAGATAAGGGCAGGATATCTCTTCGCCACCACCGCCATCCGGGCGGGGGCGGACCAATCGTACCGATCATCCCCGGTGTGAAAGAGGATGGGCAGCCCCCCTTCGGCACAGCCCTCGTAGATGGGGAAGGCAGCAGGGTCATCAATGGAAAACTGCTGGAAGTCCGGGTGGAGCTTCACCCCCCGCAGGCCCATCTCCCGGATACGCCGAATCTCCCCAGGGATGTCCGGAAAGCTGGGATGGAGGGTGCCGAACCCCACAAATTCCGGGTGGACGGCGCAGCTCTCCCGGATAAAATCGTTGATGGATACCACCTGTCCCGGCCGGGTAGCGGTGGAGCAAACCAGATATTTTCGCACTCCGATAGCCCTTCCGCTTTCCAGCAGGGCCTCCGGGGAACCGGGGTGCTGCATGGGGATGCTGTAAAAGGCACCGATGGCGCCCACCGCTTTTTCTGCAATCTTTCCGGGGAAGATATGGGCGTGGGCGTCGGCAATTATCAGCTTTTGTATCTCTGCCATAGGCGAAGCTCTCCTTAAACTTGTTGTTCTTCCCCGCTATTATAGCATAAAATAGGCCTAGTCTCCAGGCACTCGCCGGGATTTCTGAAAAAAGTAAGGCCGAAGGCCAGGTAGGGCGGGACACCGGCGGCACGCCGGTTTCGAAAGAAGCAAAAGAAGGCCGGGCGCAGCCCATGCCGGCCTTGCCTTTACCACACCCCTGCGCTATAATGAAACCAACGGAAATGCAGGATTAAGGGGGATTGCTCCATGAGAAAGGACCGGTGCCGCCAGGCCTTGGAGGCCATCGGGCGGGCGGAAGGCGGGGACATGGGGGTTTGGAAGGGGCGGCCGGACCTCCTTTGGCTACGGTATCTCTACGCCACCCGGCAGAACGACTATAACCGGGCCCGCTACTCCCATCTTGCCGGTATAGACAGCCGGGAGAGCCTCCAATACACCCGGCGCACCCTGGAGCATCTGGATTGTGCCGCTGGGAACTGGAGCGAAGAGGAGCGGAACACCGCCGCTTTGGTCCTCTGCTGGGCGGAGGCCGCCAAAGGCGGAATGCCCAGGGAGCGGGAGCGGTGGCAGGAGCAGGGCATTTCCCTGGTGGACCACGGGGAAGGCTCCGCCCTTCTGTACCTTATGAGCCTGGGGCGGCCTCCCACGGAAGAGGAGGGGGCGGTTTCCCTGCTGATTCGGCTCCACGGGGCTTTGGGGCAGTACCTCCAGGGGGAGATTTCCCCAGGGAGCGGTACCCAGCCCTTTGCATCCCTGGAAGGACTGGCGGAGCTGGAAAGCCTTTGCCAGAAAAGCGGGTATCCCTTTTCCCGCTTCTGCCGGGAGCTGGCCCTGGTTTCGCGGTGCGTGCTGGCGGGGGTATCCCCCCAGTTGGCAGAGCACTGCTGCAATGCCTTGGGCGCCCTGGCGGCGGGACAACGGTTCCCCGCCCTCTCCCCTGCCCGGCGGGCGGAGCGCCTTTGCGGCGGGCCGGTGCGCCTTTCCCCCCAGGCGGAGGAGCTTCTTCAAAGGCGGGACCTGTGGTATGCCGACGGGGTGCTGCGGGCCATGGGAACCCTGCGGGGACCTGCTTTTCTGGACGCTTTGGCCGCCTCCCTCCCCCTGGAGGAGCCGCCAGTCCGCTCCCCCGCCGAAACCTTCCTGAGCTGGCATCCGGGGCCGATGCTCTCCCTCAAAAGCCTCCAGGAGCGCCTTTATTTTTACGCTACAGCCGAAGCCGCCTTTGGGGAGCGGCGCACCAACCACTGCATCCTAGCCATGGTGGAGCGGGCCATTGCCACCGGCCGTCTTTCCCCCACCGGCCACATCGCCTTTTCCTTTGCCCGGTCCGGGGAGGAAATTGCCCTCCAAACCAGCCTCACCCCCATCGGGGAGGCCATCGACCAGTTCTACCAGGCGCTGGTGATGTCCGATATCACCCACAACCGGGCCATTCTGGCGGTCTTCGACCAGCTGGGCTACCGGCCGGATATCTTTGCGCGGGTGGGAAACGAGGAGCAATATCTGGCCCATATGAACAACGCCGCCGATGACAAACGCCGGCTGCTGGATTTCATCCAGGATGGCGGCCGGGTGCTGGACGTGGGACCAGGTGGGGGCGTCCTGCTGGAGCTCATCGGCAGGGAGCGCCCCCGGTGCGTCCTGGCAGGGGCGGATATCTCTGCCGAGGTGTGTCAGCGCCTCCGGCAGCGGGCGGAGGCGGAGGGCCTCCCCTGGCAGGTGCTCCATGGGGATTTTCTGGCCCTGGACCCCAAGGAAACCGGATCTTTTGATACCATCGTCTTTTGCTCCATCATCCACGAAATTTTCTCCTACACCCCCTACCAGGGGCGGCGGTTCAACAAGGCGGTCATCCCCAAAATCTTGGAAACCGCCTCCGCTTTGCTCTCCCCTGGCGGGCGGGTCATCATCCGGGACGGGGTGGCAGCGGAGCAAAACCCACCGGTGCTGCTGGAATTTCTGGACGAGGAGCTGGAGGCGCTGGCCCAGGACTATCTGCGGCAGTTCCAGGGGTTCCCTCTGCTGGCCCAAACCCCAAAGGAGACCGGCATTCCCCACCTCTACCGCCTGCCCCAAAACTCCATGATGGAGCTGCTGTATACCGTCACCTGGGGGAGGGAATCCCTCCCCTTCGAGGTGGAGGAGTGGTACGGCTACTATTCCCAGGAGGACTGGCAGCAGCTGGCGGCGGCGCTTTCTGCCCCCGGCGGGCCAGGGCTGCGGCTGGTGTATTTCACCCAGTACCTCCAGCCGGGGTATGTGGTGCACCTGGCGGAACGGGTGCGCATCACCGGGGAGGACGGCAGGGAGCTGCCCTTCCCCAACAGCAATATGATTGCGGTATTCCAGAAGGAGGAATGACCCTATGCTAACCCTGCACAGCCCCGCCTTCCCGGAGGGGGGCATCATCCCAACAAGGCACACCGGCCGCGGGGAGGACCTTTCCCCGCCCTTCACCGCTAAGGGCATCCCGGAGGGGAGCGTCTCCCTGTCTATCCTCCTGGAGGATACCTCCCACCCCCTCTTCCGGGATTTCCCCCACTGGCTCATCTGGAACCTGCCGGTAGCGGAGCATATCCCGGAGGGCATTGCCCCTGGCGGAGCGGTGGAGGTGCTGGGGTGTACCGCCTCCCAGGGGACCGCCTACGGTCCCCGCCGCTACGCCGGTCCCAAGCCGCCCCGGTGGCGGCGGCACCTTTACCGCTTTACCCTCCTGGCCCTGGACTGCCGCCTGGAGCTGCCGCCCTCCACGGGAAAACGGCGGTTTTTGGAGGTGGCGGAAGAGCACATTCTGGAAAGGGCCACTCTTTCCGGATGGTTCCCCCGGACTGGAAAAAGCCGGTAGGGCAGGCGGGACCTTTTGCCGCCTGGGGCCACTGCGCCCAGACAAAAAGACAGCCAGAGTGAAAACCCCGGCTGTCTTTTCTCTTTTCCTTTTGGCCGATGTTCTGGCGCTTTTTCCTTTGCAAGAAAACTGGAAGAAACCCCCGTCTCCTCACTCCGCCCGGTGCCACTTCACCCCCTGGGGGGTGTCCTCCAGCACAATGCCCCGCACCTTCAGACCGTCCCGAATCTGGTCCGCCAGGGCAAAGTTCTTCTCCTTGCGGGCCTGCTGCCGCTGGGCGATCAGCTCTTCAATCTCCTGGTCCAGGCTGCCCTTCTCCTTGCGGTTGTAGAGGATGCCCAGCACACTGCACAGCTCGTCGAACACCTTCGCCGCATTCTCCAGGGTCTCTTTGCCGCGGGGAGCGGCGATGTAGCTGTTGATGTCCCTGGCCAGCTCGTACACCGCCGCCAGACCGTCCGCGGTGTTCAGGTCGTCGTCCATCGCCTGGATGAACTGCTGCCGCCGAGCCTCCACCTGGGCGGCGAAGTCCGCATCGTTCCCCTCCCCCGCCTTTTCCAGGGCAAAGTCCAGGTTTTCCCGGCAGGTGTAGAGCCGCTCCATCCCAGCCTTGCACTGCTCGATGACCTCCACCGTGTAGTTGATGGGGCTGCGGTAATGGGCCTGTATCATCATAAACTTTATGGGCTCGTAGCCGTATTTTTCCGCCACGTCCCGGACGGTGAAGAAGTTCCCCAGGCTTTTACTCATCTTGCGGCTATCCACATTGATGAAGCCGTTGTGCATCCAGTACCGGGCGTAGGGGGTCTCCCCCAGCTTTCCACAGCACTCCCCCTGGGCAATCTCGTTTTCGTGGTGGGGGAAGATAAGGTCCTGTCCGCCGCAGTGGATGTCAATCCCCCGCTCCCCCAGGTGCTTTTTAATCATGGCGGTGCACTCGATGTGCCAGCCGGGACGGCCCGGCCCCCAGGGGGAATCCCAGCTGGGCTCTCCCGGCTTTGCCGCCTTCCAAAGAACAAAGTCCAGGCTGTCCTCCTTGCCCTCAGTAAGCTCAATGCGGTTGCCGGCGTCCAGCTCCTCCAGGGGCTGGTGGCTCAGCTTGCCGTAGTCCCTAAAACGGCGGGAGCGGAAATAGACGCTGCCATCCAGGACATAGCCGTAGCCGTTTTCTACAATCTCTTCCACCGTCTGGATGATTTTCTCCATCGTCTCGGTGGCCTTGGGGTGGATGGTGGCCTCCCGGACCCCCAACCCAGCGGCGTCCACCTTGTATTCGGCGATGTACCGCTCGCTGATGGTTTTATAATCGGTGCCCTCCTCGTTTGCCTTGTTGATGATTTTGTCGTCAATATCGGTAAAATTCTGCACGAAGGTGACTTTGTATCCCCGGTACTCCAGATACCGCCGCAGCACGTCGAAGACGCAGAGGGGCCGGGCGTTTCCAATATGGATATAGTTATACACGGTGGGGCCGCAGGCGTACATTTTCACCTTCTCCGGCTCCATGGAGATAAAATCTTCTTTCTTGCGGCTTAGCGTATTGAATACCTTCACAGCATATCCCTCCTACTTCATTTGACTAAAAAGGCCGCGGTTATTCCAAAGGTAGTTCCAGCCGGAAAAGAGGGTGGTACACAGCACCACCACCATCCCCGCCTGGAAGGCGAAGAACATCCCCCAGGCGGTATCGCCATGGATGGAAAGGCTGTGGAAGCAAAAACCCATCACAAGGCCATAGCAGATCCACACCATCTGGCTGACGGTCTTGAGCTTGCCCCACTTGTCGGCGGCCATCACAATCCCTTTTCCAGCGGCGATGGTCCGCAGGCCGGTGATTGCCAGCTCCCGGCCAATGATGAGAAACACCACCCATCCGGGAACGTTTAAAAGCTCCACAAAGGCCAGCAGGGCGGAGGTCACCAGCAGCTTATCGGCCAGGGGGTCCATAAACTTGCCGAAGTCGGTAACCAGCCCCTGGCTCCGGGCGATGTGGCCGTCCAGGGCGTCGGTGAGGGAGGCCAGGGCAAACAGGAGCAGGGCCCCCAGCCACCAGTCCTGGTAAAGGGCCAGCAAAAACAGGGGAATCATCACGATCCGAAGGGTCGTCAGCTTGTTTGGCAGGTTCATCACAGGGCCTCCTCTCCCAAAAGGTCATAGCCTTCCGCACCGGTGACCCGCACCCGGCAAAACTCTCCGGGACGGCAGGACTTTTTTGCGGTGAAATACACCTTGGTGTCAATATCCGGGGCGTCCATATAGCTGCGGCCGCAGTACCGGCCATCCTCCCGGCCTTCCACCAGCACCTCCAGCTCCCGTCCCACGCAGCCTTGGGCCCAGGCGAAGGCGATGGGCGCCTGCTGCTCCATAATAAGGTCTGCCCGGCGGCGGCGCAGCTCCTCCGGCAGCTGGTCCTCCCGCTCTCCGGCGGGGGTGTCCTCCTCCTGGGAATAGGCAAAGCACCCCAGGCGCTCAAATTTCGCCTCCCTCACCAGGGCCTGAAGCTCTGCAAAATCCGCCTCTGTCTCCCCAGGGAAGCCGGCAATCATGGTGGTGCGGATTACCACGCCGGGAATACCGGCCCGGATGCGCCGGAGCACCTGGAGGATGCTCTCCCGGTCCCCTTGGCGGTTCATTTCCCGCAGCACCTTGCCGCTGCCGTGCTGAACGGGAAGGTCGATGTATTTTACCACCTTGGGCTCTTCCGCCATGGTTTGAATCAGCTCATCGGTGATGCGCTCCGGGTAGCAGTAGAGGATGCGCACCCACCGGACCCCATCAATTTTACACACTTCCCGTATTAGTTCCGGCAACTTATACTTTCCGTACAAATCCAACCCGTACCGGCTGGTGTCCTGGGCCACCAGGTTTATCTCCCGAACCCCCTGGACCGCCAGTCCCCGCACCTCTTCCAGGATGTTTTCCATGGGGCGGCTGCGGAAGCCACCCCGAATCAGGGGGATGGCGCAGTAGCTGCACCGGTTGTCGCAGCCCTCCGCTACCTTAATATAAGCGAAATAGGGGGGATTTGCCAGCACCCGCTCCCCCTCCAAAGAAAGCTCCTCCTTGGCGCCAAAGGCCAGCACCCGCTCCCCGGCCAGCGCCCTTTCAATGGCGGAGGCAATCTCGTGGTTTTTCCCGATGCCCAGCACCACGTCCGCTTCGGGGATCTCCTTTGCCAGCTCCTCCCGGTAGCGCTCCGCCAGGCAGCCGGTGACCACAATACAGCGCAGGCTTCCCCGGCCCTTCTCCTGGGCAAATTCCAGGATGGTGTCGATGCTCTCCTGCTTGGCGTCCTCAATAAAGCCGCAGGTGTTGATAATCACCACCTGGCACTGGGCCGGGTCGGCGCACAGCTGGTATTCCCGGCCCCCCAACAGGGCCAGCAGCCGCTCCCCGTCCACCTGGTTTTTGCTGCATCCCAGGGATACCATCCCCACCTTTACCATAAGCTGCCTCCATTCAATATTACCGCCTGGCCAATAGCCAGCATCTCCCGCACCCCATAGGAGGGCAGCAGTCCCCAGGGACAGCGGCTGGAACAGCCGTACACCTCTGTAAAGCCCTGGGTTCTGGCATAGATTCCCGCCCGCATCTGGTGGTAGCTATCGGTGACGGTCACCAGCCGCTCCGGCAGCGCCTCTGTCCGGATAATCTCCGCCGAAAAGGCGATGTTCTGCCGGGTGTTGGTGGACCTATCCTCTTTGTATATTCTATCCTGTTCTATACCATTTGCAAGGAGATATTCCTCCATGGCCTGGGCCTCGCTCATGGGCTCCTCCTCCCCCTGGCCGCCGGAAACCACCACCACCGCCTCCGGGTTTTTCCGGAGATAGTCCAGGGCGGTTTCCACCCGGCGCCGGAGCATCAGGCTGGGGCCGTTTTCCCGCACCAGACAGCCCAGCACCACCAGCGTGGTGGGCTCCTCCCCCTCCGGGGGAAGGTTCATCTTCCCCGCCCGGAACATCAGCGCAGAAAGAAACAGCCCCCCTGCCACCATCAGGGCCAGTATCCCGGCCAAAATACTCCGGGTAATTCGCCACCAAAGATACTGCTCCTTGGGGTAGCCGGGGAACATCATATCCGGGAAGGCATCCCAAAAAACAAGCAGAAGGATGGCCCCCACCCCATACAGGAGCAGGAGGAACACCCCCAGGTTAAAGATGCGGTAGCCCACCAGGGGGGCCAGTCCAAAAAAGAGGGCCACCAGGGCGGTGAGCAGGACCAGGGCCATCAAAGTACGCTTCATGGCTTCAGAAACCTCCTTGGGTTCTGTGGAAACACAGAATAGTGGCGAAAAGGTCTATGGCTTTACAGAAAACGCTCTGCAAGGAACACCGCCGCGCAGGCGGCAACGGCGACGGTAAGCAGCCCCTTTTCCATCCAGGCTAGGGCAATCCCCACCGCCACTCCCAGGAGGGCCGAAAGGGGGCTGGCGGTGGAGGAAAAGACGGTGGGAAAGGTCACGGCCCCCAGCACCGCATAGGGAACGTAGTAGAGGAAATCCCGCAGCCAGCGGCTTTGGAGCTGCCCCCGGCAAAGGGCCAGGGGCACCGCCCGGATGAGGTAGGTGACCGCCGCCATCACCGCCACCTGGAGGAGGAAATTATTTGGCATTTTTTACACGCTCCTCTCCAGGCCAGCTGCTGTCCGGCCAAAGATGCTCATTGTCCATGGCCCTCCGCCTCCTCCCTTGGGAAGAGCCAGGCCCCCGCCCCGGCGGCGGCGAGGGTGCAGAGGATAATGGAAAACCCGCTGCTGATTACCTGGGAAAGAGGGCTCCAGGCGATTAGGCAGCTGAGGAAAACGGCCAGCAGCAGCACCCGCCGCACAGCGGGATGCTTTTTTGCCGGGGGAATGATGATGGCCAAAAACATCCCATAGATGGCGATGCCCAGGGCGGAACGGGCCGCTTCAGGAAGGATGGAGCCCGCCGCCGCCCCCAGCACCGTCCCGGCGCTCCACCCCAGGTAGGGGGCAATCATCAGGCCGTAATAGTACCGGCGGCCCACCATCCCCTTCTGGGAGGAGGCCACCGCAAAGACCTCGTCGGTGTTGAGGAAGGCCATCAGCAGCCGCTCCAAAAGGCCGATGGCCGGGTCCAGCTTTTGGCTGAGGGAAAGGGACATAAGGGCGTACCGAAGGTTGATGACCAGCTGGGTGAGGGCCTGCTCCGCCAGGGACGCCCCGGCAGCCATCAGGGAAAGACCGGCAAACTGCCCGGCGGAGGTGACGTTGCTCATGGAGATGAGGGCCGCCCCCCACACCGGTACCCCCGCCGCCGCGGCCGAGATGCCGAAGGCGAAGGAGACGGAGAAATACCCCAGACCGATGGGAGTGCCATCCCCCAGCCCCTTTTGGAAGCTATTCTGAATCATAGATAAGCCCGTCTTCCTCCTCGTCCTCCGGCAGTTCCTCCAGCACCTGGGCCAGCGCCTCCCGTATCTCGTCGTAGCCGTAGCCCCGGCGCTGGAGGGCGGCAGCCACCTTCTGACGGCCCTGACACTCCCGGAGCTTCGAAAGATATTTTTTCTTCACCAGGGCCACAATGGGCCCCACCTGGTCGATATCCTCCAGCTCTTCCATCACCTGCTCGATGGTCTCCCGGTCCAGACGGCGCTGGAACAGGGCCTGGCGCACCCGCCCCAGGCTGTAGCCCCGCAGGTTCAGAAGGTCCGCCGCCAGCCGCCGGCCGTAATCCAGGTCATCCAAAAGGCCCAGCTCCCCCAGGCGTTCGATGGTGATATCCACCGTTTCCGGCGGGTAGAAGCGCCGAAGCTTTTCCGCCAGCCGTCCGGCACTGTGGGCGGAATATTCCAGGAGGGTGAGGGCCTTTTCCTTGCAGGAATAGGCCTCGTCCTCCAGGCGTATCTCCTCCAAAAGCTCCACCGATACCTCCCGGCCCAGCTCCAGCTCCTTTCGGGAAAGAAAAATATCCTTATGGACCGAAAAGAGAAACTCCCCGTCCGCAAAAACGGAAAAACGTCCCTTTTTAGTCTCCCCCAGGCGGGTGATGGTCATGGAGCCCCCTTCTTTCGTCCCTTGTTCTTTGCACATCATACCACAAAACGGGAAAAAAAGGAAGCCGGGGCAAAAGGAAATTTCCGCCCCTCCGGCGCCGGCGCTCCTCTGCCCCCTTTGTAAAAGGCCCTTCCGGATTTTGGGTGTGCAAAAATGCCCCGCCGAAGCGAGGCAGAGCGCTATTTGATGGATTCCGGCATCTCCGAAAGGTGGACCACCGCGTCGTTTTTCCGCATAAACAGCAGCCCGAACGTGCCTGGCCCGCAGTTGCTGGCGATAGCGGAGGAGGCCTTTTGCAGGTATATCCGCTCAAAGGGTCCGTGCTGCTGCACCAGGTCCTGAATATACTGGAGCCGCTGCGCATCCATACCGGCGTAGGTGATAAACAGCACCCGCCGGTCGATGCTTCGGGAATCCCGGAACACCCGCCGGACATAGCCTTTCGCCATATGGGCGAAATCCCCTATCCCCGCGCCGCTCACCACCATCCGGCTCTTTCGCAGCGATATGATTGGATGTAGCAGCAGCGCGTCGCAGACGGTTTTGATGCGCTTGGGAATCTGTCCCGCCTGGCACATCATATGGGTGCTGTCGATGATAAAGTCCGAAGAGATATACCGCCGCAGCCGCTTAACCGCCTTTACAATCTCATCCTTGGGGACATGGTTTTCCGCCATGGAGGCGGCGCAGAGCACCATCAGTCCCATGCTGCTGGAAAGGTGCCCGGAATCCAGCACAGTGACATTTTCAAAGGAGCGGGCGGCGTCCTTGGCGTTGAAGTAACCCTGGCTGGCGTGCTTCGCCATGGTGATATGGATGATATTCTGGGCCTCGGACAGCCGCTGGGCAAAAAAGTTCTCGTAGTCCTCCACCTCCGGCGGCTGGGAAAAGCCGTTTTTCCCTTGGGCCATGTACATCAGCAGCTCATCGGATTTCAGTTCCTCCCCATCCAAAAAGCGCCCTTTTTCGGTGCAAACAAAATAGGGACAGATTGCAATGCCAAAGGCTTGGAGCAGGGACGGGGGCAGGTCGCAGACGCTGTCGGTGGTGATAGCCAGAGGCCGCCGCTGGGCCTGGTCAAAAATCAGCACCTCCTTGCCAATCTCCGACTGGCTTGCCATCTCGCTGAGCTTTACCAGGTTCTTCGGCAGGATGCTCAGCACCCCGGCCTCCAGCAAAGCGCCGCTTACCGGCTTGGCCAGGTAGCCGCTGAAGCCCTCCCGCCGGTAGAGGAACTGGTTATCGCTGCCGGCGTTGGCAGTAAGGGCGATTACCGGCACATCCTGGCAAAGGCCGCCGGGCTGGGTGCGCAGGGCGTGGAAGCACTGGATGCCGTCCATTTCCGGCATCAAATGGTCCATCAGGATGGCGTCGTAATGCTGCTTCTGGGTCAGGGCCAGGCACTCGGCGCCGCTGCTGGCAGTGTCCAGCTGGACCTTGGTGGCCGCCAGCAGCTTTCGCACCACCATCAAATTCATGTCGTTGTCGTCCACCACCAGAACGTGGGCCTCCGGGGCCTCGAAGCTCTGGTGATATTGCTCCCCCTGGTGGGCCTTGACCCTGGTTGCCAGGGAAAACTCTCCCAGAGCCTGGTTATCTACAATGTCCTGCTCCAGCATTACCACAAAGGTCGTACCTCTGGTGTAGACGCTGTTGACGCTGATTTCGCCCCCCATCAGCTCTACCAGCTGGTGGACGATGCTCAGCCCCAGGCCGGTGCCCTCAATGTGGCGGTTCTTTTCCTCATCCACCCGCTTAAAGGCGTTGAAGATATAGGGGATGTTCTCCTTTTTCACCCCCTGGCCGCTGTCCTCCACCGTGTACCAAACCCGCACCCGGTTCACTCCCCGGCGCTCACACCGGATGGAGAGCTTCACAAAGCCCTCCCGCGTATATTTAACTGCATTGTTCAGCAGGTTTATCAGGATTTGCTTGATGCGCACCTCGTCGCCAAACAGCATACTGGGGATGGAGGGGTCCACATGGAGCCGGAATTCCAGCCCCTTCTCCTGGGCCTTTATCCAAATCATATTGACGATTTCGGAAAAAAGCTCCCCCGTCTCGTAAGAGACATTTACAATCTCCATCTTGCCGGACTTTATCTTGGAAAGGTCCAAGATGTCGTTGACCAGGGTGAGGAGCATCTTGCTGGCGCCCTGGATGTTCCGGGCGTTTTCAGCTACCTCCTCTGAGATATCCCCCCGCAGGATGATTTCGTTGAGGCCGATGATGGTATTGATGGGGGTGCGGATCTCATGGCTCATGCTGGAGAAGAAGTTGTTTTCCGCCTTATTCAGCTCCTCAATTTCCTTCTTCTGCTGCTGGGTAATTTCGTTTTCCGCATTATAGAGCCGGTTGAGGAACAGAAGCAGAACACTGGAGAGGAGGCCCACCATCACCACAGAGATGACGGAATCGAAGAAGGAATGGTTCAATGTGTGCTGTGCCACATCCCCCAGGGCATGGAAAGCGATATAATAGCAGGCAACGATTTCTGCCACCGTCAGGAGGAAAAACACCACTCTGCGGCGCCCCTCTAAGGTAAGGCTGATATAGACGAAGCAGATAACCCCCCACTCCGGCACCCCGCTGTAGAATCCACCCGCTGAAAAAAAGCTGAGGGGGAAAAGCAGCAGCAAAAGCAGCACGATGGCGGTGGCCCCAACATTGATGCACTCCTTGCGGATACTGAGCTTTACAATGACAGCAATAGCCGCTAGGCTTACAGCCAGAATCAAAAGATTGGTAACGCTTCTGCCCATAGGCAGAATGAAAAACAACGCAATCATGCAGATGCCTGTTACCACCCGGAACATCCGCTCCCGCAGGGCGATACGATGGTCGAAGATGAGCTCCAGCCATTTCTTTATCATGGAATGTATTCTCCTTTCAGAAGGATAGGCCGGGGAGCTCTAAAGCCCGGCGATTTTGTTGCAGACTTCCTGGTAGAGACGCAGCAGACCGGGGTGATGCTTTTTGATATATTCCACATCCCCGTTCTTCCCCGCCTGCTCCAATGCCTTGGCGTGCTCGGACAGCTGCTCCGCGCCGATGGTCAGGGAGGTGCTCTTCAGGGCGTGGACCTTGGTGGCATAGTCCTTCCAGTTGGCAGCCTCGTACAGGGCGGCGATTTCCTCCATTTTTTCCTTCCCCTGGGCGTAGAAAATCTGGAGCATCTCCAGGTAGAAGTCCTCTTCGCCGCAGCAGTAATCCAGCCCTTTGTCTACGTTTATCCCCGCCTGTACCAGCTGGGCGTAGGGGAGGGCCGTGCTTCCCGCTGGCGCCTCTGTTTCCTCCGGGGCAGAGGATTCCACCTTTTCTTCCGGCGGCTCCTTCTCCTGGAGGGAGCCAGCTGGAACCGCCTCTTCCTCCGGGAATTCCTTTTCCGACGGTCCCCCTATGTACCGGATGCAGTGGGGCGGCAGGATTTTGTGCAGAACCCGCTCCAGCACGGTCCGCTCGATGGGCTTGGGGATAAACTCGGTGAACCCCTCGCTGCGGAACATCTCGCGGGCTCCGCTGATGGTGTTGGCTGTCAGGGCAATCACCGGCAGGTCCTGATAAACCCCTCCCCGCATCTCCCGGATGCGCCGCAGGGTCTCCACCCCATCGAAGCCAGGCATCATGTGGTCCAGGAAGATGATGTCGTAGCGGTTGCTGACACACAGCTCCAGCGCCTCTTTGCCGCTAAGACAGATATCCACCTGAATACCGTAGCTGCCAAGGACACCCTTTGCAACCACCAGATTCATTTCCTCATCATCTACCACCAGCACTCGGACCCCTTCGCAGGTGAAGGGCCGATCCCCTACCGCCTGGGCCTCCTTGAAACCGTTCTCCTCCACCTCGCCGTTAAAGAGATTCACCACCGAAATGGCGGAGAAGGGCTTGCGGATCACCAACAGACGGCTGTTGCGGTCCAGCACGTAGTCCTTCTCCGCAATAATCACCACCCGGAGCTTGTTGGTCAGCTCCTCGTAGTAGCAGCGGTTCTCCTCGTACTCCGCCTGGGCAATGACTATATGGGTCAGGGGATGGCTGCGCTGCAATTTCAGCAGTCCTTCAAAGTTGTGGGCCTGGTACCCTTCAATACCCAGCCCCTCCACCAGGTGGACAATCAGCTTATCGTAGAAGCGCCGCACCTCATCGCTGTTGTATTTTTCCGGCCGGAAGTAACAGGCAACGCAAAGCTCATCGGCGTGGGCCAGGGAGAGGCTGGGGGAATCGTCCGCCACCCCCTGGGGGATGGAGATATGGGCCTGCAGCCCCTGCTGGCCCAAACTTTCAAAGTGGATAAAGCCGCCCATAGCGTGGAGTAGTCCCCGAACGATGGGAATTCCCAGCCCCAGGCCCCCGGCAAAGCGGCTGCTGCCGCTGTCCGCCTGGTAAAAGTCATCGTACATCTGGGTCAGCTGGGCGGCGGTCATGCCAATACCGGTATCTATGATATCGATGAGCAGGTTGACCCCATAGATTTCCTGACGGTAGCCGATGCTGACGCTGATGCCGCCTTCCTCTGTAAATTTGATGGAATTTTCCAGCAGGGCCTTCATTACGTGGGTGATTTTCTCCGCATCCCCCACCAGCACTGCCGGCACATCAGGGTCGATATCAAACACCAGCTCCAGCTGGTGTTTCGCGCTCTGTATTGCGGTGGTGGTCACCACATCCATCAGCACCGAGGTAATCATATACTCCTCTTGGGCCGGCGTAAGGGATCCCTCCGCGATCTCGGTATAATCCAGGATATTACTGATGTGGTTGGAGAGCCGCTTCCCCGCCAGCTGGATAGACTTGATATCCTCCCGAATCTCTGGGGGGATATCCTTTTCCAAGATAATCTCACTGATACCCATTACCATATTGATGGGGGTACGGAATTCGTGGGAAACATTGGAGAGGAGTACCACATTCTCCCGCCCCGACGTTTCCAGCTGCTCCAGCACACGGGTATACCGCTGCTGTTCCGCCAGCCTGCGGTCGACACGGTATCTTGCAACACCCACACTGCCAAAGACCACCACACCGCCCAGCACCAGGCGCATCACCTCCTGGGCCTGCATATCGGGGACAACGGTGTGCAGGATGAGGCAGTGGTAGAGGAGCACGGTGACATACAAAGCGGCCGTTATATACAACAGCCGCTTCCGGTCCAGCATGGAAAAAACAAAAACGATGATGCAGGCCACTGCCGGGACATCGAACAGGCTGGCGCTGTGCGCCCCAAAGAACAGGAACTCCACCAGCATCAGTCCGGTGCTAAGGTTCTCATACAGCTTGGCCTGGTCGCTCCTGCTGATATGAAGAACCCAGACCCCTACACAGCCGGCCGCCACCAGGGGGACCATCCAAGGCTCCCAAGACATAACAATAATCGTCAGAATAAGGATGATGCTGAAGACGGTGTTCACCACAGCCAAAAGCAGATGTTTGCTGGTCTGCTTATCCGCTTTCATTTTCCCTCAAACTCCTTTGCAACCCGTTTCAGCAGCTCCTGGGGGAGGAAGGGCTTTTTCAAATAGTTCACGGCTCCCAGCTTGATAGCACTCATCACATCGTCTTTGTCGCCAGAGGCGGTCAAAAAAATCACCGGGATTTTTACAGAAAATTTCTGCATCCGCTCAAAGGTTTCAATGCCGTTCATCCCCGGCATCTCAATATCCAAAAGGACCAGATCCACCACTTCTTCTTCCAGCTTTTGCAGCGCATCGGCGCCGGACTCCGAGAGGAGCACATCATAATACTTTTCTAGGATCTTCTTGGTTCGAATCAGGTTCATCTTGTCGTCATCTACTACTAAAATTCGTTCTTGCATTGGGGCTCCTCCTTCGCTCCAGGGGACCATACAGGCCCCATAGTATTTTTAAAATCAATTTTACTATATTGCAGACACAAAATCAAGCCCACCTGGCCCTTGGTGCAGGGCAACAGCATTTAAGTCCCCAATAAAATCGAGAGGAAAGTTTCTGGGTTAAGAGAAGCCCGAAAGCGGCGT
>OFHO01000524.1_pt1 | contig 35034 bp, 27 predicted proteins | sample 1521531 | NCBI WGS metagenome assembly OFHO01 (sample SAMEA3504124, study PRJEB24116) | mouse gut metagenome | biome: mouse gut; feature: mouse-associated habitat; material: faeces | place: Denmark | collected 2011
GTAGAGCACGCGGCTGTTAACCGCGGGGTTGTAGGTTCGAGCCCTACTCGGGGAGGTAGGAAAATAATTTAGCAGAAACCTGTAGACATGGTTGTTTACAGGTTTTTGTGTACCCTGCCTTTCCATGAAATGTACCTTGTCTTTCCTTGAAAAACTGGAAACGAAATACATGCTGTGATAAGATAACCGTAATGATTACATGCCGAATTTTTCAGAAGAAGAAAATCAATCCACAGAGTGGAAATGGTCATGGAACGATGATTTTCTAAAGTGGTTATGTGGCTATGCGAATATGGATGGCGGAATTCTTTATGTAGGAGTTAATGATGATGGATATGTCGTTGGACTTAAGGATTCTCGAACACTTCTTGAATCATTGCCTAATAAGATAAATGACAAATTAGGAATTGTGGCAAGTATAAAGATACATCATGTAGATAAACAGGGGGTTAATATCAAGTATGGGAATCATATTCCGGTCAATATATCTGAAAAGCTTGCAAATAAATATGCCAGTGGAAAAATCAATTCTGTGACAATTGAAAATTGCATCGAAACAGAAATTAGAAAATATAAACAGACTATTTTAAGATTGGAAAAAGAAAACCCAATCTACTTTAATCAGGAGGGAAGTCTGGATTATATCAGTATATCAATTGAACGTTATCCTTTTGCGATAAGCTGTGATGGAAAATATTATAAAAGATCTGGCTCTACACTTCGAGAACTGCGGGGGTTCGAACTGCAGAGCTTTTTGTTAGAGCGTGCAGGAAAAACATGGGATTCAGTTCCTATACCGGGGGTTTCTGTGGAAGATCTTGATAAGAATGCACTCAACGCTTTTCGTTCTAAGGCGGTTAAGAGCAAGAGGATGGGAGAACAGGATGTGGCCGTATCGGATGAACTCCTGCTTAGAAATTTGAAACTGTATGACGGGAATTATTTGACCCGTGCAGCAATTCTTCTGTTTCATCCAGATCCGGAACAATATGTGACGGGTGCATATCTTAAGATTGCCTTTTTTGCACCTGCTGGGACGTATGGTTTAAATGAAGATGCGGATATTATATACCAGGATGATATTCATGGACCATTGATTACACAAGCAGATAGGGCGGTTGATATATTATATTCTAAATATTTTAAGGCATTAATTTCTTACGAAAAGCTACAAAGAACGGAAACATATATGCTTCCAGTGGGAATGATCAGGGAATTATTGCTAAATCCTATTAATCATAAACAATATGAGAAGGGTATACCTATTCAGATTTCTGTATTTGAAGATCATATTGAATTGTTTAATGTGAGGATATGGCCTGAAAGCATTCCTGTGGATGCTGCGTTATATCAAAGGCATGAATCCCTGCCATATAATCCGAAGGTTGCGGATGTGTTTTATCGGGCAGGAGAAATTGAATCATGGGGGAGAGGCTTTTTGAAAGTTCGTCTTGAATGTGAAAAAGTGAATGCCAAATTGCCAGAGTTAAATAGAACAGGAAGCGGTATAACAGTGAAAGCTTTTGCCTGTGAACAATATGCAAACATCCTTAATGCCAATAAGGAATCTGATGAAAATAGAACTGTGAAAGAAGTGTCTTTTCTTGTTGCTTCAGATGGTAATTATGTTACAGACAATACAGGAATACCATTAGTAGTAGAAACAGCCAGAGAAATATCAGAGGAAGAGAAAGAGGCAATGAATAAAAGGCAGGCTGTATATAAACATATACTGGAGATATGCAGCGAGAAATTGAACGAAAGAGAGAAGAAACAGATGATTTCTATTATTGAATATTTTGGAAATCATGATGAGATTGATCGTGCGACAGCAGAAACAATTTGCGGAAAGGGTACAACTACTACGGTAGGATATTTAAATAGGCTGATTGAGGTTGGAGTTTTGCAAAAGCAGAAAGAATCAGTTGCAACTGTTTATAGGATTGTTGGTTTATAAAACTGAAAGCAATCCTGAAAGCAAATGAAAAACTGAAAGGAATCTTGAAAGCAAATAAGAAATTGAAAGCAATTCGAATCGCTTGTCAAAGAGATTTTACGGTATGTAACCGCATCAATGGTAGAGCACTCGGCTGTTTACTGTGGGGGTGTTGGTTCGAGCTCTGTTCAGGGAGTAAGGCACCAAAGGGATGACACTCAGAAAAAGCTTGTAAACATCAGCGTTTGCAAGCTTTTATGTTTCAGAAATTGCAGGAAACACTTTACTGGGATGTAAAACAGGTAGGGAAGATGAATCTTTCCTGCTCGATTGGTAGCCCAAATATGTAAAAAGGTTTCCATTCTTCAGCCAGTGGGTCTCGGAGAAAACGATAGATAAGTGAGTTTTGAAATGGGAGCAAAAGAAAATGAAGGGGTCAGTTACAAAATCTATAAGATATTGCGTATCGTTAATGCTGGATTCAGGTAAACCATTTTTTCTGGGACATATCATGGTCAGCACGGTGATATCGCTGTATGGAATATTTAACATTAACTTACTTAAGTATATCATAGACCTGCTGTCCGGTGCAGGCGTTCATGCCGGTAAGGCTTACCTGTTTGCGTTTGTTTACTTCGCTTCGTTTCTTCTTTTGGAAGTGCTGAACGGCATAAAAAAAGTACTGTGGGATTACACATTTGACAAAGGCCGCAATTCGTTTCTAAAACAGATTTATGCAAAGCTGGTCAGTATGCCGCTGGAATATGTGGATTCGGAAAAAGGCCGTGACGAGGCAGATGATGTGGCATGGATGGCAGACACAGTCGCCAACATGGCTTATGACTGCTGGGAGGGCGTGGCAGTACTCATCAATTTTGCCATTCCGTTTGTTGCACTGATCATGTATAACATGTGGCTTACTCTTTTTGTGCTGTTGCTGATCATACCGACGATTATAGTCAATATCGTATTTGACAAAAAAACAGATGTTCTTCGCCGGAGCAATGCTTCGGCAGTCAGGAAAACAAAGTACTACGGCTGGATGCTTTCAGACGCGGAGGCGGCGAAAGACATAAGGATGTACAATCTGTCTGACCCCATAAAGAAACGCTATGAGGAAGAAAAAAGCAAATACTTAAAGCGTGGCAAAAAGCTCGATATGCGCCGGATGATGGTTCTGTTATGCAGTGAGTTTGTGAAGTATGGCGGAGAGGCTGTGTTTTATATCTACTCTGTCATACTGGCATACCGCGGCGATATCACCATCGGAGAATTAACCTTATACTTTGGCTATATTGCACTGATTTCGAAATCATTTCACAGTTTAATTGGCTATGCCGGAAGCCTCAAAGTCAATACATCGGGACAGCTGGAAAGAGTATTTGCGTTTCTTGCGCGGCCTTCCGAGACAAATGGCAGTCATATACGTGATATAAACGATTTTGAGTCTCTGGAATTTGACAATGTGTATTTTAAATACCCTGCTGCAGATGATTATGTGCTGCGCGGTGTCAGTTTTACCATAAACAAAGGGGAGCGGGTTTCCCTGGTTGGTGTAAACGGCGCAGGAAAGTCGACGATTATTAAACTCATCCTCGGGCTTTATCAAATCAGCTCAGGAACCATAAGATTGAACGGATATGACATAAACGAGTATGATATGGGCCGTGTGCGGAGGCTGTTCTCTGTCATGTTCCAAAATTATGCCAGATATGCACTGACCCTGAGAGAGTGCATAGGACTTTCGGATACAGAACGGCTTGATGACGACGACGGCATGCTGGAGTCAATTGGAAAGAGCGGTGTAGCCGAGTTCTATGACAAGTTTGACCGCGGGCTTGATTCCTATGTGACAAAACAGTTCTCTGATGCCGGAATCGAACTGTCAGGAGGACAGCATCAAAAGCTTGCACTTTGCCGGACATATTTCAAAAATGCGCCGTTTTACATCTTTGATGAACCGTCTGCGGCGCTGGATGCCGATGCGGAAGACAGGGTGCTCCGGAATTTTGCACGCATGTCTGACAGCAAAACAGGCATCATCATCTCTCACAGGCTCTCGAGCTGCAGGATGACGGACAAGATAATCGTACTTGAGGGTGGAGTGATCGTGGAGACAGGATCTCATGAGGAGCTGCTGTCAAAGGATGGCACATACGCGAAGCTGTTCACAATGCAGAGAAATAAATACACGATTCATCCGGCTTCATAAGTCCGGCTGCTGCCGGACAGCAGGAACATAAGAAACTTTTATGAGCACATTTTCGAAAGTAAATTTCCCTTATGAGCGTGCGCCGAAGGGAATTACTTTTTAGCTTCATGGCGCAGTGATCTGAATGGGAGGTGCTTTTTATGGATGCGCTCAAAAGATGTATGAGCAATATCATATTTTCTTTTCAGTCCAGTTTTCTGGCTTCGAGGAAATACTTCACGGTCAAGTGTGTCATATCTGTCATTACAATTGTGATTCCGCTTGTGAATATGACAATATGGCGAAGAATTTTAAATGATATAACAAATAAAATGCCGGTAAAAACACTTTTATACAGTATCACCGCATACTTGACACTGGAACTGCTGTTAAGAATGGCGGGAAAAGTAAACGACTACATTCTGACAAGATACAGGGAGGCAATGAACTTTTATTTTGAAAAAGTGACGCTGGATAAAACAGCCAGAATGGAACTGTCTTTCTTTGATTCTTCCAGCATGGCGGATAAAATATCCCGCGCGCAGTCGAATTTCTGGTCAATGGAGGAAACAACATGGACGGTATTCAATTTAGTGTCCGAAATGGTAAATGTCATCATTGCGTTTTCCATTGTAGTTTCCTATAATGTGTGGATCGCGGCTGCAGCCGTTCTTTTTATGATCCCCTCATCCATTCACTATAACAGATATATAAAAAATTTACGGCGCAGCGAAATTGCGTTCAGCGAAGACCAGAGAAAGGTGGAATATTTTCAATCCATGTTTTTGGACGAGCAAGTCCATTTTGAGATGAAGCTGAACGGGACGGGTGAGTATTTTATAAAGTATTTCATGGCGCTGAAAAACAAAATGCTGAGTGCGGGAACGAAGATAGACATCAAATATACCGCCACAAAAACCTTGTTTTTGATGCTGAATTACTGCGGAGACATTCTTGTTCTGCTGACATCAATTGCCGATGTCATAGCAGAAAAAACCGGCATAGGTGACTTACAGTATCATGTCGGTATAATATCCCGCCTAAGGTCGCAGACCACTTCTTTCATCGAGGATATCAACAGATTCATGATCCATAATGAAAGATTAAATGATCTCAAGGATTTTATTGACATAGTACCCGAAACCGAGAAAAGCGGAACAAAAATACCTTCCGCAAATCCCAGGATAGAGTTTGACAATGTGTACTTCAAGTATCCAAACTGTGATGACTATGTACTGAAAGGCTGTTCTTTCACAATCCATCCAAATGAAAAAATCGGCCTGATCGGTCATAACGGAGCGGGTAAATCAACTATCATCAAATTAATGTTTCGATTATATGACCCTCAGTCCGGCGCTGTCTATATCGATGGAGTAGATATCAGAGAGTATGATATCTGCGCGTTAAGGAGCATTTTCGGAGTCATGTTCCAGGAAATGATTCCCTATAGTCTGCCGCTCAGGGAAATAATCGCCATGCCGAAATTTGATGAACGGTTTGACGAAGGCAAGTTAAAGAATGCCTGCGATATCAGCGGAGTCAGCAGAATCATCCTGGACTGGCCGGAAGGTTTTGACACTGTTCTGGGGCGTCGGTATGTCTCCGAAGGCAAAGACCTGTCAGGCGGTCAGTGGCAGCTTATCAATTATGCCCGGGCGTGGTTTGATGAAAAGGAATATATGATACTGGATGAACCTTCGGCAGCGCTGGATCCGATAACGGAAGATAAAATATTCGGGGAGCTTTACCGTCTCAGTGACAGCAAGAGCCTTTTGACCGTTTCACACCGTTTGTCAAACACAACACTTTCGGATAAGATTCTTGTGATAAGCGACGGACAAATCATCGAGCAGGGCTCGCATTCCCAACTGCTTGGACAGGATGGAGTATACGCGCATCTTTTTAAGCTGCAGGCAAGCAGATATCAATGACATGCATAAAACAGCTGTCCTCCGTGGCCGGAAAGGCGTGTGCTTTCCCGGCCACGGGGTATGATACACCTTATGCTTCTAATTTTGTGATATTTTCCGGTGAATTCCGGACTTGCAGAAACTCTGCAAAACATGCCATTTCGTTTAAGATTGTTTCTTTCATATCGTCATCCGGCCTGATTCCCGGTTCCCACCACCAGTTTCTGATCACGAATGATTCGGCCGCACGAACCGGTTCGGCCTCAAACCTTGCAACAAACTGATCATTGTATAACACCGGCAATACATAATAGCCGAATTTTCTTTTGGCAACGGGAGTATATACTTCCCAGCTGTATGTAAAACCGAATAATGCTTCCAGCATTTTTCTGTCCCATATCATGTTGTCCAGTGGCGCAATGAATCTGGCATAGCTGTTTGAAGCCTGGTATTTCATATATTCCTGAAAATTCTTTGAAATATAGAAGGATTCACTGATTCCTTCCACTTGCATTTTATTTATCTTATTTTTTGCAAGCAGTGTCTGAAGGATAGGAGTACGGGTCTCATTTTCGCATAAAAAACGTCCCAGCCACCCTCCGCCCTGCTTATTCCACAGAAAGCCGACGCTTTCAATTCTCCTTTCGACGTACCATTCCAGGAAACTTTCCAGGGTCATGTTCTGGTCGCATTGAACATCCGTATCATCAAGCACGCGTTCCGTAAAGTCGAAGTATTTTTGCGTGCCCCGCTTATCGGCGACACAGAGTTCACCCTTGTGGAACAGGTAATCCAGCGCGGCGCTGGATAGTTTCTTATGTCCCCAGCGGCTTTCCCGTACCTCCCCAATGGATATATCCTTTGTTCCCGTCCTGCCATGTTCTTTCACAAAATTCCTGACGTCATCCAGTATTTCAAATATTCCCATCTGGTTACGATGTTCCAGGGTGGCAAGCACATGACTGTGATATTCATTTCGTACAAAACGGAAGCGGGCGAAGTCACCGGCATTATAAATACACATTTCCTTGTCGAATCCATCCACTAATTTATGTTCTTTGTATAAGAGATTGTAAAGATACGATGCCTTGTAGTCCCTGACTCTTGCCTGCAAGACCAAATCGGCATTTCTTGCTAAGACCTGCAGAGGATCGTACTGAATGCTGTGTATACGCCGCATGATCTTTTCCGCCCCTGCCTGGCCGCTTATGGCTTCGGCACCGTCCAGATTGTGGTAACGGCACAGCATATGTCTTGCTTCTTCCCGTGTATATAATTTCATCTTCATTCCTCATATTCCATTTGAATTTCCCTGCAGGTTTTCAGAATACGTTCCCTTATTTCCCGGGGCTCCATAATTTTAACCTGATTTCCAAAAGACAGAATGACCCCGTACCAGAATGTCTCATGTTCCGGCACGGAAAAACAAAACTCGAAATCACCATTTTCAAATTCCTGTGTGAAACGTCCTTTTAAATATTCCCGGCATTTTGCTTTGACGGCCGCCTTGCCGCGGAGCCTGATATGCACAATATTTTCATGGTTATTTTTCAGCCTGATATCTGAGAGAGTATGAATTTTTGTGTTTTCCATATCTGTTGTCTGCAGGCTGTCCATACGGACTAATTTGAACATACAATAATCCTGGTATTTTTCGTAATATCCGATCAGATACCAGTTGTACCATTTGTATTGCAGGCAGACCGGTTCTGCCTGAATTTCTTTCACTTCATCATGACTGTTTGTGTAAGTAAAACGAACCATGCGTTTTCTTTCAATGGCATCTTCCAGCAGCACCAGGTGTTCCTTTATTTTGTCATCTTCACCTGCCACGCCCAGATCTACGGAAACCGCCGTATCCTTCGCATTCTTCAGGCTCTTTATTTTTTCCAAAGTCTGTTCCAGACTTTTGCTGGCATATGCGCTTGCCATTCCTTTCAGGGCAGCAACAATCCAGCCATATTCATGGGGGGTGGCAACCTGCTTTTCCAGGACAAAGCCATCCATAATCTGGTACCCGCCTTCCGTACCGTAAAAAGACTGAATGGGAATGCCGGCCTGGTCCAGAGATTCCAAATCCCTCATAATTGTCCTGGAGGAAACTTCAAATTCTTCGGCCAGTTTCTGTGCAGATGTCCGGCCATGATTTAATAAATAAACAACAATGCCCATAAGCCTGTCAATCTTCATTTTTCCCTCCATTTCTGCGCTGTTTTGAGTTTGTTTCTGCAAAAGTTTACTTTCACACTTTTCTCCTTTCGACTCCAGTATAGAGAGTAAACTATGACACCATTATGTCATAGTTTGCGGAAACAGGCAATTATTTTAAGGAAGACCGGGGGCAAAGAATGCAATCAGTTTACAAATCTTCTTCGTTTTGTGTTATAATACTCTTACCCTCAGTGGACAAGGGGATACACGCCCGATTTTGGGTGTCCGCGAAAAGGGTATGGTTTCAGGACGGCAATGCAGACTATAAATAAATAGGAGGGACTTTATCATGATTAGACTGCTGGCTCATTTACCGGAAATATTGATGCTGTTGATTTTTGCAGGCGGTGCGGCGCTGATTGTCTGGTATGTGAGGGCGTTTTACGCAGAGCGCGGAAACCGCCAGAAAAAAGCCCGGGAACATCGGATGCGGTACGGCGGGGAATGTATCCTGGAATGGAACGGAAGTTTTGCGGATGGCCCGGTGGATCCGGAATTTGGAAAGCTGGTAGTGGAAATTCCCAGGAAACGTGGCAGCGGGGCCGCCTGTTTTTATGAAAGAGGGCTGGTACTGGAAAACAAGCGGCTGCCTTATGGGGAAATCAAGGATGTGCTTTTGGCAGAAGCAACCACGGATAAGAAATATACATTGAAGCAGGCGGTCAGGGACATGGGGGTATTATGGATCTATCCCCAAAAAGGGACAGCCATGGGAATCAGGGAAATGAGTTATCACTTTGACAATGAAATCATGAAGAAAATAAAGCAGGGACTTGGGTTTTAAGGTATTCATAAAAAAGAAGCCTGGCGGAGCAGGAGAAAGGAGGAGAAAATGTATATTATCAGTAAGTCGGATGAAAGAAAGCAGCGGGAACGGGAGGTGCTGAAGACTTACCATTACCCGGAAAACGCATCAGCGGAGATACGGGAGTATGCGGAGGGAGCGGCAGAAGGAATCCATCAGGCATTGAAGATGCTGGAAAGGAACAGAAGGTGACAGGGATGAACGATTTTCAAGATTTGAAGCTGGCCATCGAGGCCCTGAGCGGCGGGAGTAATACGGTAATTCTGGATGACAGGGGGCTGCCAAGCATTGTTGTTGCAATGCCTAAACTGTATCTTTCGGATTTGCTGGAAGGAGCGCCCCGGGTTCCCCATCCGGCATGGATGGTGGATGGCATGGAGAAGGACGTGATCTATGTGAGTAAATATATGAACATAGTCAGGGACGACAGGGCATACTCGCTGCCGGCCCAGGATCCGAGAGTCTTTTTCACATACGACCAGGCCATAGATTTCTGCCTGAATAAAGGCGCCGGCTGGCATCTCATGACCAATGCCATGTGGGCTGCCATAGCGCTGTGGAGCAAGAAAAACAAAACCATGCCGGAGGGGAATACCAACAACGGAGAGAATTTTTATGCCCCCCATGAGAAAGGCGTCCCTTCTTCCGGATATCGTGACACTGTGTACAGAACCGCCACCGGAACGGGCCCGGCCACCTGGTTTCACAATCACAATGTGTCCGGCATTGCGGACATGACGGGAAATCTGTGGGAGTGGGTCAGCGGCCTGCGGCTGCTCAACGGAGAGATTCAGGTGATACCGGACGGAACTGCCGCAGCGTTCAACCGGAATATTCATAAAGCGGACAGCCATCTGTGGCATGGAATCACGGAGGAAGGGGTGTACTCTGCCCATGGGGAGAAGAATACCCTGAAGCTGTCCTCCCATTTCCCCGGGGATGCCCTGGAGACGGACCATGTTCTGGAAGGAAGTCCCATCTACGATACATCCATAGAAAATTATGCTTTTTCAGATCGGGACAGCACGGGAAATTTCGGTTATTATGACTGCAGTTTCAGTGAACTGAAAGCCGCGGAAGGGGTGAAGATACCGCTTCTGATGAAAGCACTGGCACTGTATCCGGAAAACAACAGCCGGCGGGATGGCATTTTTGTGATGCGCAATTATGGGGAACGCATGGCAGTCAGGGGCGGGAAGCACGACAGCCGGGAAAGGGCAGGGCAGTTTGCGCTGCATTTTTACAATCCCAGATATTATCATGGAGGCAGCGCCATCGGATTCCGGTCTGCCTATGTGAATTTAAACGGGGACAGAATGTAATATTTTACCCGGAAAGATCGGAAAAACAAAGAACTTTCCGGGGGATTTGCCGTCTATAGGGCAGACGGGTGACGCCGGGGCTGTGCCGGGAAGAAAAGCAGCGGCCGAGAGGGATAGGGACTGTGAGGAGAAAAACTTCCGGCTGGGTCTGGAGGCCGGTGTTACCTGAAATGCAGGATAGGAGGCGGCGGGAATGAAAAAACGGGTGATTGTATGGGTTCTTTTCCTGGGACTGACACTGTGCGCATGTGCTGACGGGGGGAAATCCGACAGCCAAAAAGAAAACGGCGGGGGAACCGGTACCCGGGAAAACGATGCCGGATTCCCTGCAGGAAACGGGACGGAGGCAGGGAAAGACGGCCCGGAAGCGGGTAATACGGAAAGCGCCGGAGGGGCAGAGGACGGAAACGGCCTGGCAGAAACGCTGCAGGATGCGGGGAACGGCAGGGGAGGAGACGAAGACGGGGCTGGAACCGGCGCCGGGGAAGCGGGAACCGGATCTGCGGGGGCAGAAGAGGCGGGCACGGAGGCAGTGCAGGGAGGCCCGTTCGGGAAAATTTCCGTGACGCTGCCTTCCGGATGGAAATACGAGACGTTTTCCATGGACAGCGAAGAGATGTTAACTTGCAGGTACGGCATTCATTTTTCTCCCCGGGATGCGGAGGAAGGCTACATTGAAATCGGCTATGTGGAGGGGTTCGGCGTCTGCGGAACGGGACTGGAGGAAACAGATGCAGTCATTGCGGGATGTCCCGCCAGTGTGGGCACCTACGACGGACACGGATACTGGAATTTTATCAGCTTTAGGGAACAGAATGAACATGTGGTGGCCCTGTCCTGTGGTGTGGAAGCATGGTGGGATGACTATGGCAGCCAGGTGATGGAAATACTGGACACACTGTCCTATGAACCGGATGTAAAAGAAGGCAGCTCGTATATTTTTCAGAAGGAGTCTGAGAGAAGCGAAATCGGCCTGTATTTTTATCTGGAAAACATATCTGCCCAAAAGGCCACACTGTGCTATCGTATTTTTGACCAGGATGCACGCACCGGGGAACTGTCTGACGGGGATTCTTTTGCCCTGGAGCAGTTTAGGGAAGGCAAATGGGAAGAAGTGCCGGTGGCAGTGGAAGGAGATTACGGATTTCATGATATAGCCTATGTGATTTCGGGAGAAGAAGTCACAAAAAGAGAGCTGGACTGGAAATGGCTGTATGGGGAGCTTCCCCCGGGACAGTACCGCATCAGGAAAGAGATCATGGATTTCCGGAAAACCGGAGATTTTGACTTATATACTGTGTACGCACAGTTTATTTTAAACTGAATATTTCCAAACGATTTGCAGATTGACTGTATGGGCAGTGCAGGTTGACTGTGCTGCAGAGTTTTTTGGGGCTGCGGTATTATGAAAGCTTTCCTCCGGCATCCGGATATTGCTTTTGGGCCGGGGCCCTTTTTGATTTCGTTGTAATCTGTATTTCATATCTTTGACAACTCATGGAAAAAATCCTTGTATTACCGAAAAAAAATCCCTATCGGAAAACCGTGCCTTTTTCTATAATAAACGCATCAAGTGATTACGGTACGAAAAAGAAACAAGTACGAGGAGGTAACGTGATGGGTGGGAAAAAGACGTCTCAGGCTGTCAGGACGAAAAAAGAGAGTTTCTGGCAGAATATGTTCAGGCACAAGGGCCTGTATTTCATGGCACTGCCGGGATTTCTCTGGTTTGTGTTATTCAGATATGTTCCCCTTGCAGGATCGGTTATCGCCTTTATGGATTATGACATCTATAAAGGGATCGGGGGAAGCAAATTTGTGGGGTTAAAACATTTCTCGCACTTTTTTAAATTTCCGGAGTTCGGGCAGATTTTCCGGAATACGGCTATCCTGGGTGCGTATGACGTGCTGATCGTATTCCCCATACCCATTCTCCTGGCGATCCTGATGAATGAAGTGAGAAACGCAAAGTATAAAAAGGCTGTGCAGACAGCGGTATATGTGCCTCATTTCCTGTCCTGGGTCATCATAGGCGGTATCTTTACCACACTGTTATCCCCCAACACGGGAATCATCAACAATGTACGTCAGCTGCTGGGACTGGACTCTGTGTACTATATGGCCAGTGAAAAACATATCAGGGGAATCCTGGTGATCGCAAGTATCTGGAAGGAGATGGGGTGGAGCTCCATTGTGTATCTGGCGGCCATTGCGGGGATTGACCCGGCGCTGTACGAGGCGGCGGAGATTGACGGGGCGAACCGGTTCAAGCGGATGCTGCACATTACACTGCCCACCATATTGCCGATTATCATGACCATGCTGCTCCTGAAAATCGGAAACTTTATGGAAATCGGTTTTGAGAAGACAAATTCCTTTATGAACAGTATGAATCAGGGCCGCATTGATGTGTTTGACACATTTGTGTACCGTTACGGCCTGCAGAATCTGCAGTATAGTTACGCCACGGCGGTGGGCCTGTTCAAATCAGTGGTGGGTATCACGCTCCTGTTCATATCCAATGCTTTGAGCAAAAAAACAACGGAACAGTCGGTTATATAATGTTTGCCTGACCAGGAGGTATGATGATGAACGAAACCAAAATTAAGAGATCTCTGCCGGACAGAATATTCAATGCGGCGAATCTGATTATCCTGGGACTGATCGGTCTGATTGCAGTACTGCCTTATATCAATATGCTGGCCGTGTCCCTGAGCAGTTCCGGACCCGTGGATTCGGGCAGGGTATTGTTTCTTCCCATGGAACTGACCTTTGAAAATTATAAAACAGTGTTTATGGATAAAAATATTCTCAGATCCATGGGCATATCGGCGCTGATGACCGTAATCGGAACGTCGTTCAGCCTGCTTCTGACAGTGATGTTCGCATATCCGCTGTCCAGGGAAGAATTCAGGCTCAGGAAGTTCTGCAATGTGATGATACTCATTGTGTTTATCTTCAATGCGCCTATCATTCCCTGGTATCTGACCATGAGGCAGTACGGGCTGTATGACAATTTTCTGGCGCTTATCCTGCCGTCTGCACTGAGCACTTACAACATTATCATTGTCCGCTCCTTTTTCTCGGAAGTGTCACCGGCGCTTCTGGATGCCGCCAAAGTGGACGGCTGCGGGGAGATGCGGACGCTGATGCAGATCATCCTGCCCATTTCCAAAGCAGTGATGGCGACGGTGGGACTGATGTACGGGGTGGCCTACTGGAACAGTTACACAAATCCTCTTTATCTGATCAATGACCGCAATTTATATACATTACAGCTGCGAATCAAGTCAGTGGTTCTGGATTCCAATGCACTGGAGAGCATGAATCTGGTGAGCCTCGGGACATCAACCCAGGCGCTGAAAATGACCACCATCATTGTGGCAGCCATTCCGGTACTCTGCGTGTATCCGTTTCTGCAGAAGCATTTTGTAAAAGGAATGACCATCGGTTCGGTCAAGGGCTGATTGCGGTAATTGGAAAAAGCTGCTTTTCAGGAACTGCCGTAATAGAGGGCCCAAAAAGCCGGTAGGGGGCATGGCGTGGGGGCAGCGGATAAGAACAGAAAAAATAATTTTTCAGAAAGGAAGGAATTTATGAAAAAGAAACAGATTATCAAGATGGCGGCAATGGGACTGGCACTGACCATGCTGGCAGGATGCGCCAGCAAACCTGCAGATTCGGGAGATACTGCCGGCGGGGAGAGCTCCGGCACAAGCGTATCCTCCGGTGAATCTTCCGGGGAAGAGACAAACCAGGAGGAGAGCAGCCAGGCACAGGAGGATTCAAACCAGGAGGTTCCGGTCATAGATATCGGCCTCAGGGCGGGAAACAGCTATGTGCAGGCATGTCCCGACATCAATACGGACGAACATGTCCTGGCATTTGAAGAGAAGATGGGCGTGGATCTGGATATCACACTGATCCAGCATGACGGATTTACGGAGAAGCTGGGCATGATGCTGGCCCAGGGCGATTTTCCTGACGTGATTTCGGGAGATATGCCATATACATCCGTTATGGCCGGGGCCATTGAAAACGGACTGTTCCTGCCGCTGGATGACCTGCTTGAGGAATACGCACCCAATCTGATGGCGCAGGTTCCGGAGAATGTGTGGGATGAACTCAGGGGGCCGGACGGACATATTTACGCCATTGGCGATTTCATGACCAACACGGCCAGAAGGTGTACGGTGATCCGTAAGGATCTTCTGGAAAAACTGAATCTGGAAGTGCCGGTGACCCTTGACGACTATTACAATGTTCTGGTAGCATTTAAGAATGCAGGCGTGAAGTATCCTTTTATCGGAAGGGAGAAATTCAAATACAGCGAGACTTTCTTTGCGGCATATGGTGTGGTGCCTACCACCTGGCAGCAAAATGAGAACGGAGAGGTGGTACCCGCCTATATCCTGCCGGAAATGAAAGAGGCGCTGGCATTTTATAAGAAGCTGTATGACGAGGGCCTGATCGACGCGGAGAGTCTGACCAATAACGGAACCGTCAGGGACCAGAAGGCTGCGGCCGGTGACGTGGGTATGATGGTAGTCAATATTTCCGCCGCTCCCGGTTACAATATCGCACTGAAGGAAAATGTGCCGGATGCGGAGTGGATCTGTGTGGCATCCCCTGAAAATCCCAACGGCGGAAGCCATGGTTATGCGGCGTTCACACCCACGGCGAATGTGCATTACATCAATGCAAAGTGTGAGAACCCGGAAGAAATTGTCAAGTTCTTTGACAAAATGCTGGATCCCGATCCGGATCTGCAGAGATTCCTGACCTATGGCGTGGAGGGAGAATTCTATACCTTAAATGCCGATGGCACCGTAAACCTGCAGTTACCGGAAGTCTCTCCCAATCCTTTTGACGTAATTCCCCAGTTCCTGAGGAGAATCAAGGATGCCGGTATTGACAGGGCTACCATTACCGGCATGCAGGGAGGACCCGAGGCTATCGAGTACTATGATACAAAGGCGAAGGATGATATTCTGACCTATATCCAGCCTATCAACCTGCAGAGCATTGTGGAACACCCGGAACTGTCCGTGGAGGAAGACAAGCAGGAACTGTTTATCAACTATGCTTCCAAGGTGATGATCGGAACAGAATCTCTGGACAATTTTGACAAGTTCGTAGAGGAATGGATGGAACGCGGCGGAAGTGATGTCATTAAAGAGGCAACAGAGCAGTATAACAACGGGACTGCAAAAGAACGTAAATAAAAAAGGAATGGCTGCCGCATGGGAGAGCGACTGTTCTCCATGGGGCAGCTTCCCCAATAAACTCTGTGCCGGAAATGAGGTTATGCCATGTATAAGATTTTGATCGTGGACGACGAGATGATTTTTCGCAGGGGAATCAGGGCGATGCTGCAGAAATCCGACTTCAGCATCGGTCTGATATCCGAGGCAGTGGACGGCTGCGAAGCCATGCAGCTGCTGGCACAGGACAATTTTGATATTGTGATTACGGATATCCGGATGCCGCGTATGGACGGACTCATGCTGTGCAAAAGCATACGGGAGCGCGGCCTGCGGCCCGGGATCATTATTCTGTCGGGATATGACGACTTCAAATATGCCCAGACAGCCATTCAGTATGGCGTATCCGATTATGTGCTGAAGCCGGTTTCCCAGAAAAAGCTCAACGAGGTGATACGGGACCTGATCCGTAAACGGGAGCAGGATGAAATCCGGCCCAAATATAAGGAGATGGATGTTCTGGTCACAGGTCTTGCCCAGGCACTGTGGGACCTGGACAAAGATGCTTTCCGTCTGGCAGGACAGAAGGCGCAGGACCGGGTGGCAGGAATCGGGGAAAAGGTAGGAAATGAAATCCTGCAGGAGATTATCCTGAACACGGCCGAGAAAGTGTCGGGGGAACTTGGGGAGGCGCTTCCCGGGGATCTGTTCCGGGAGCATGCATTTGAGGAGAATCTGGGGCTGCTCTGGGATATGGTGAGCAACCGGAAGCGGCATGGGCTGCTGGAGACAGTAAGGGAACATCTGCTGGCAAATCCTGCCATGAGCCAGGAGGAACTTGGCAGTCTGCTGGGATTTTCCCCATCCCATTTCAGCTCCATATTCAAGGAGAAGACCGGCAGAAAGTTTGTGGATTACAGGACGGAAATCCGGATGGAGGCTGCAAAACGGCAGCTGTGCATTCCCTCCAGGACCATCACACAGGTGGCGGCAGAAGTGGGATACAATGACTATTCCCATTTCAGCAGCGTTTTTAAGAAATATTATGGGAAAACACCTGCACAGTTTCGGGAGGAAAGGGGACTGGGAATTTGACAAAGGTACTGAAAGGTAAAAAGGATTTCATATATTTTGTCATAGGTCTGTCCATCATCATTATTTTTCCGGTAATGCTTATCAGCATTGTGGGGATACACCGGAACAGCCGCCAGATGCAGGAACGGAATCTGGAATACTGGAGGGTCATTGTACAGGATATTATCTATGACATGGATAAGGCCATAAAGGAATATGACAATCTGTCCATGACAGCCCTGCTGCAGGAGGAATTGCTGAGTATTCTGTACAGACAGGATTTTGACCAGGTGGAATATACGGAGGCCGTATCCTGGCTGGAGCAGCAGCTGACGGTGGAACTGTTTCTGAATCATTCCCTGGTCAGCAGTTTCCGGGTGCTGGGAAACAACGGTTTTTACTATACCAGCGACCGCAGCATCCAGAGGGACGAAACCATTGTGCTGACCAAGAGTGTGGAGAAGAGCGGAAAAATTTCGGTTTTCATGCCTTCTGCAGACCAGAATGGCGCGGAGGGAAGCTTTGTGACCATCGGCAGATATATCTATTCCTATAAAGACCTTAGTCCCTTAGGGTATTTTCTCATGTCCATAAAGCCCACGGAACTGGACCGGATCTGGGCAAACAAGGATTTGGACAGCATACGGGTGCTGGTACTGGATGAGAACGGGGACGTTGTGTACGGAAGCCGTGAGGAAGGCTGGGAGAAAGAAAAACTGTACGGATTCATGACACAGGAGGCAGATTCTTTCCTGGGCCCCCGGGAAGCGGGGGAGTGGATGTATGTATATGAGAAATCTGACTATACCGGGTGGACTGCCGTGGTGGCAGTGCCCAGGGAAGTGTACCATACATCGGTCTGGAGCCTGAACAGAACTTTTCTGGTGGCGGGAACCATAGCGGTTCTTCTGGCTTCCGCCCTGGCATATTTTCTGATACGCAGCGTCTATGTGACACAGCTGGAAAACCAGAAGAACGAAACCCAGCGCAGCAGGGCGGAGATGAAAGCCCTGCAGACACAGATCAATCCCCATTTTCTGTACAATACGCTGGGCGCGGTGAATATGTATTCCGTCATGGAGGATACGGAGGCGGTGCAGGAAATTACGGATGCCCTGAGTAAAATGTTCCGCTACGCGGTGCAGAATCCCATGGTGCCGGTGGGCATCGGAGAGGAAGTGGGGCATGTGGTGAATTATCTCAAGATTCAGAAATACCGTCAGGGCGAACTGCCAAAGCTGGAAATTTTCACAGAGGAAGCGGAGAACGCCTCGGTACTGAGACTCTGCCTCCAGCCTATTGTGGAGAATATTTTCAAACATGCATTTGCGGAAGGAATCAGGCCGGAACATTATATCCGGATCCGTGCATTCAGGGAAGGGGAGAGGCTTCTGGTGGATGTGACGGACAACGGAAGGGGGCCTTCCATGGATGTGGATGACATGGAATACGTGACGGACGGAGAGCAGAACGGCAGGGGAATCGGACTTTCCAATGTGCACAGAAGGCTGAAGCTGGCTTTTGGGGAGGCCTACGGCCTGCGGATCTCGGGCAGGGTGGGAAAGGGCATGACCATCAGGATATGCCAGCCCTGGCAGGTGATAGAGAAGAATGAAACAGGAGGAATTCCGAAATGGAAAAACTGAGCAGAAGGGAACTGGTGTCCCGGGCAGATCTGCATTATCAGGGGACAGTAAAACGCCGTGAGGGAGGCTTTCCCATAGGAGACGGGGAAATGGGAGCCATGTTGTTTACTTCTCCTTCCGCGCTGAAGCTGGCGGTGAACAGATGTGATGTCTTTGCTGCAAACAGCTATACAAACAGTTTTAACCGCAGACACTCCGACTACGGTTACGGCATTGGGTTCGTGGATGTGGATCTGGTGGATTACGGGGAGGATGTGTTTGACGAAAATACCACACAGCACCTGGACTTGTATGAGGCATGCGCCAGGATTCAGGGAAAAGGTGTGGAAGCAGATGCTTTTGCCGGGGCGGAAAAGGGGGCCTTGTGTATCCGGGTGAAGGACCACAGGAATTACGGGGGCAGCGTCCAGGTGAAAGTGGATATGATGCGGCCGTCGGAATTCCGGACGCTGAGCAATCTGGCAGTGTCAAGGCTGACCATGGAGGAACGGCAGGGAAAGCGGGATACCATAGTGCTGAAGCAGGTCTTCACGGAGCGGGAGGAATGCACCGGCAGGGACCATTACTGTGCCAGCGCCCTGGCTGTTTGGGTGGAAGGCGGGGAAGTGACCGTCCGGATGAACAACGAGGTAGGGGGGAGAGAATCCATGGAGATTCCGGACCGGGAGTTTGATGTAATCGGCAAGCCCCAGGAGACACAGATGAGACTGTGCATCCGGCCCCACACGGAAGAATTTACGGTCTGCATGGTCAGCGCCGCCAGTTTTTCCAGGGAGGAAGACATTGTAAAGACGGTGATGCGGAAGGCGGAGGCCGCGGCGGCAGAGGGATCAGAACAAATGTTTGAAAATCATAAAGCCCGCTGGGCAGCGTTCTGGGACAAATCTTTTGTGCAGATGGAGAGCGGGGATGGAATTGCCCAAAAACTGGAACTGCACTACACTTATTTCTTTTATCTGATGAATTCCAGCTCCAGGGGGAAATATCCACCCAATTTCGGCGGCATGATCTTTTCACCGGGAGGAGACTACCGCAACTGGGGAACCATGCAGTGGTGGAACAATCTGAGCCTGTACTACAATGCCATTCCTGCGTCGGGGCATTATGAACTGACAGAGCCGCTGTTCTCCATGTACGGCGGCATGAAGGATGCCTGCGTCACCGCCGCCCGGCAGGAATTTGACACGGAGGGAATGTATATCCCGGAAGTGACATGGTTTAACGGACCACAGGTTTTGCCGGAGGAGATTGCCGGGGAAATGCGGGAACTGTATCTGTTCCGGAAGCCGTGGGAAGAAAAGTCGGAGCGCTTTGCGGACTTTGTGGACAGAAAGGCGCCCCATGAGTCCCGGTATAATTATAAGTTTTACGAGCACTACGAGGATGGAAGGGTCGTGTACAACGAGAGGGGCTGCGGACCCTACGGAGCCACCACTTACATGTTTGGCTCCCAGGCGGCCATTGCTTACAGCTTCTGGAAGCATTATCTGTATACGGGGGACAAGGAATTTTTAAAAAACCAGGCATACCCCATAATCCGGGGAGTGGCGGAATTCTTCATGAATTTCCCGCTGACACAGAAGGGGGAGGATGGAAAGTACCATATATACCGTACCTGCACAGGAGAGGCATATTTCGGCTGTACGGACGGTATGGAAAATGTGGCAGGAATGCGGGCCATGGTTTCCGTTCTGATCAGGGCGGCGGAGATTCTGGACACGGACCGGGGAGAGTGGGAGCGCTGGAAACAGTTTGCGGCGGAGATGGCGCCCCTTCCCACCACAGCCATGGAAGGAGACACCTGCCGGCTGGAAGAGGGGGATCCTGTGATGTGGTCCAACGGAAGGGAACCCATTCTGGACAAGGATCACGGACAGCCCAGCATGTATCCCTGCGATCACTTTGACATGTCTTCCTGGGCGACACGGTTCGCGGACCCGGAAGTATACCGGACCAGCACGAATACGCTGGGCTGGCGGGTGAAAAAGTATGGCACGGTAAGCCGCTATACCGTATCGGAGATGTCCGGATGTGCCAGAATGTATGCCGCGCACGGGTTTGCGGAGGAATTTAAGGAGATTGCAGACGCACAGCTGGACTGTGTCAATGCGGAAAAAGAATATTGTTATTTTGCAGACACGGGACGGGTGCCCCAGTTTGAGAACCGGCTTACCGTCAGGGAAGGTGTCAACTGTATCAGCGCCCAGAGGCTGGGCAATGTGGCCTGCGCGGTCCAGCTGGCCCTTTGCCAGAGCAGCGGGGGAGCGCCCGGGGCAGATTCCGTGATCAAGCTTTTTGCGGCTGTTCCGGTGGAATGGAATGTGCGCTTCTGCCTCTGGTGTCAGGGAGGTTTTCAGGTGGAGGCATCCATGGAGAAGGGATGTCCGCAGGAAATCAGGATTTTATCCACTCTGGGGGGGACTCTGAGACTGTGCAATCCTTACGGGGAAGAGCGGTTCTGCATGGCAGTGGATGGACAGATCCGCTATGAGGGCAGCGGGGAAATCGCCTGGGTGGACACGGCAGCGGGGGAAGTGGTGGTAGTGAAGCCCTGCGCCGCATAAGAAAGGGAAACGCAACCGTGGTGTTGGCTGGTGAAAAAGGAAGAATGTCTGCCGTCCGGCAGAAAGATGACGCCGGGCGGCTGCTGACAGGGGAAGGATCCGAAAAATAAATCCCCTGCGGCGGAAGAAAGAAGGAGGACACGGATATGTATGTAGCCCATGAGGCAAGATATGAAACGATGCAGTATAAGAGATGCGGCAGAAGCGGTGTGATGCTGCCCTTTCTTTCCCTGGGACTGTGGCATAATTTCGGGGAGGAATCCTCATATGCAAATGCCCGGGAGATGGTGCTGGGCGCGTTTGACAGGGGGATAACTTATTTTGACATTGCAAACAATTACGGGCCGCCTCCGGGAAGCGCGGAAGAGTGCTTCGGAAAGATTGTGAAAAAAGACCTGGCGGCGTACAGGGATGAACTTTTCATAGCCACAAAAGCGGGATACCGCCACTGGCCGGGCCCTTACGGCGAATGGGGTTCCAAGAAAAATCTTGTGGCGTCCTGCGACAACAGCCTGCGGAGACTGGGACTGGATTATGTGGATTTGTTCTACCATCACAGACCTGACAGGAATACACCCATCCAGGAAACCATAGAAGCGCTGGAATATATTGTGAAGTCCGGCAAGGCGCTGTATGTGGGTATTTCCAATTATGATTCGGCGCTGACGGAACAGATACTCACTGCCATGGAGGAGAAGGGGATCCATTGTCTGGTGCACCAGGTGAATTATAACATGTTCGAGCGCAGACCCGAGGGGAAGCTGTTCCCTGTGCTGGAACGCCATGGCGTGGGCGCGGCGGCGTATATGTGTCTGGCCCAGGGAATTCTCACGGACCGGTATTTTGACGGAGTGAAGGCGGGTTCCCGGGCAGCGGGAAACAGCGTGTTCCTGAATAAAGACCAGGTGACGGCAGAAAAGGTGGACACGGCCAGGGCGCTCAATGAGATCGCAAAGGAGCGGGGCCAGTCCCTGGCACAGATGGCATTGGCATGGTGCTACCGCTGTGCGCCGGTGGCAACACTGATTATCGGGGCCAGCAGGCTGTCCCAGATTGACGACAATCAGAAAGCCATGGAAAATGCGGATTTTTCCGCGGAAGAACTTCGGCGGATAGATGAAATCCTGCTGCCCTATGCGCGGGAAGCCTATTGAGGAACGCTGTGCCCATAGGAACGGAATCGGGAAGGAGAAGGGATGGAAAAAAAGAACAGTTACATCAAAAATCTGATAGACCGGATGTCCCTGGAGCAGAAAATCGGGGCGGTGCTGACGCTGGGATTTGCCGGAACAGTACCGAAATCCCATATTTATAAATATATAGAGAAATATCACTGCGGAGGTCTGCGGCTGTCCTGCGACATGAGACAGTTCGGCAATTATGTGGATCCCGATGGCAACAAAACTGTGGTAAAAGTGGAAAATGCCAATGGCATCCGTTTTAATGGCCCGGCCCCGGTACCCACTGCCGGGCAGTACAAGGCGGTGCTGGATGATCTGCAGAAAGCGGCGGAAAACCGGCCGCTTTCCATACCGCTGCATTTTTCCTATGACCAGGAGGGCGGCAGCAGCGCCGACTTTTTCTTCGGCGGCGTCAGTCTTTTTCCCAAACCCATGGGAATCCGGTCCGCGGACGACCCGGATATGGCTTACCGGATTGCCCGGGCCGTGGCCAGGCAGGGAAAGGCGGCAGGTTTTAACTGGATTCATTCCCCGGTGCTGGACGTGAACTCAGAGGCCTCCAATCCGGAGATCTATACCAGGGCATACAGTGATGACGCGGAAGTGGTGACAGAATATGCCAGGGAGACCTGCAGGGGGCTGAAGGAAGAACGGATGATCGCAACGGGCAAGCATTTTCCGGGAAGGGGGCATTCGGATGTGGACGCGCATTTCCGGGTACCGGTCATCAATGTGGATGAGCAGACTCTGTGGGAGCGGGAACTGCTTCCCTACAGAAAACTGATAGCAGAAGGCCTTCTGCCTTCCATCATGATTGCCCACAGCATTTTCCCTGCCATTGACCCGGATCATATTGCCACGGTATCCGGAAAGGTGATCACCGGACTGCTTCGCGAAAAGCTCGGTTTTGAAGGGGTGATCACCACGGACAGTATGACCATGGGAGCCATAGCCACAAAGTACGGAGTGGCCAACGCCTGCGCGCTGTCTCTGGAGGCGGGCGCGGATCTGGTGCTGATGAAGGCGGAGAACGGGCTTGTGGAGGAAGTGATAGAAACCATAGGGACCTTTCTCCGGGAGGGACGAATCTCCATGGAGGAGATGGACAACAAGGTATACCGCATCCTGAACCTGAAATATGAGTACGGTCTGTTCGGCCCGGCGAAAAATACAGGGTGTCCCGAGGCTGTACTGCAGGATGGGGAAATCCGGGAACTGGCCCGCAGGGCGGCAAGGCGCAGTATTTTTGTCCAGCGGGACAGGGAAGCGCAAATTCCTGTACAGGGGGAGCGGATTCTGGTCATCGAACAGAAGGTGAAGGAATATAACGATATGCAGTGGCATTCGGGCATTCTCTGGGAGGCCTGCCTGCAATATCATGAAAATGTGGATTATCTGGAAACCTCTTATTCCTATGATGAGACGGACAAGGAACGGATTGTGGAGGCCTTCAGAAGCCGGAAATATGATACGGTGATTGCCACCAATTATTTCCTGCGGGGGAAGGCCAGAAATAAGCAGTTCTGGGAGCAGATGCTGGAGGGGGATTCCCACGGGAAAGTGGTTATTGTGACCAATACCCCTTATGAGGAACTTTCGGTTCCCTGCAATGCGGAGAATGTGCTTGTGACCCTTGCCACTTCCCCGGAGAACATCAAGGCTGCGGCGGCAGTGCTGTTCGGAAAAATGACGCCGGAGGGGGTATGGCCTCTGGAACACAGGGCCCGGGCGTAAGGCGGCGCCAAAGCAGCGTGGCTTTGGGAGATAAAGCAGTTGCCTGTACGGGGTACGGTTATGGAGGATGGCAGCTACAAGGCAGCCCAAAGGCAGCGTGGCGGGAGATAAAGCAGTTGCCTGTACGGGGTACGGTTATGGAGGATGGCAGCTACAAGGCGGCCCAAAGGCAGCGTGGCGGGAGATAAAGCAGTTGCCTGTACAGGGTACGGTTATGGAGAATGACAGTCATAAGCCGTTCCAAAGGAGGCACCGATTTCGGGGATAAGCAGGCATCTGCGGAAGACAGGAGAATACCAGGAAGGAATGGGATAGAGGAAAATGGGAACAGATTATGCGAGAAGACTTGCGGATACGGTGATGAGACGGTACCCAAAGGCAGAACAGTATCCGTACAGGGACTGGTGTTACCCCCAGGGATATCTGCTCATAGGGTTTTCCAGACTGTGGAAGGCCACGGGAGAGGAACGTTACCGGGATTACATATATGAATACTGTGATTCACATGTGAACCGGGAAGGAGAGATCACCGGGTTTAAGGGAAGCAGTATGGACGATATGATGGCGGGCTCCATTCTGGTGTGGATGTATGAGCAGACCGGGGAGGAGAAATATGCCCGGGCCTGCCGGCGCATTTATGAGGCGTTTCAGGATTATCCCAGAACCAGGGAGGGCGGTTTCTGGCATGGCAGGAAGGGTGTGCCCGGACAGATGTGGGTGGACGGCGTCTTTATGGGACAGATGTTCTATTGCCGGTATGGGCGTGCTTTCGGTGAGACAGCCTGCTTTGACGAGGCCGCAAAACAGCTGGAGCTGATTTACCGATACTGTCATGTGCATGACGGAATGCTGGTTCACGCTTATTGTGAGGACAGTCAGGCCCCCTGGGCGGGGGAGGATGGAAAATCTTCCTGCGTCTGGAGTGAGGGGCTCGGATGGTATGCACTGATATTGTGCGAGGTTCTGGATCTCGCACCCGGGGAGCATCCGGTTCGTGCCGTGGCCGAAAGGCAGCTGAAGGAGCTTTTGAAAGGCCTTTTGGAGGTACAGGACGACACGGGACTGTGGTATCAGGTGGTGGACCGGCCCCGGGATGCGGACAACTGGTGCGATGTGTCGGGCAGCGCCATGTTCACATATGCTTTTTTCCGCGGACTCCGGTCAGGACTTGTGTCAGGGGAGGCTTATGAGCGGGCGGCAGAGAAGGGATATGAAGGGATCCGGGGCCGTATGACAGAGAATGAAGAAGGGCTGCTGGATGTCCACGGCGCATGTGAGGGGCTGTGTGTGCAGAAAAGCTATGAAGACTATGTATATTACCCGCAGAAGGTAAACGGCCAGGAGGCGGTGTGCGGATGCTTCTGGGCAGCCATTGCCGCGGAATGGGGGGAAAACAGAATTTAGCGGCATAATTCCAGGTGCGATGAGTCGCACTTTTGGTACGGGGCTGCGCATAAAAAGGCAGTGTGTCAGCCCGGGTCGGCGGATGCGGGCCGGACACTTTAGGAAAACCGGAACAGGACAGGAGAGTGGATAGTGATGAAAGCATTGACGGTTGACAGAGAGGGCAGGCTTGCCGTAAAAGAATTTCCCATACCGGAATACGGACGCTGCCAGGCACTTGTGAAGATGAAAAGCTGCGGCGTATGCAATGGTACGGATATGAAACTGGTTCACAAAACCTTTAAAAACTTTGACTCCTATCCGGCCATACTGGGACATGAGGGTGTGGGAGAGGTAATTGAGACCGGCGCGGATGTGAAAAACCTGAAAAAAGGGGATCTGGTGCTGCTGCCGTTTCTGGAGAAGTCCGTTGACGGATACACCCCCGGCTGGGGTGCCTACAGCGAATATGCCGTGGTGGGTGATGCGGGGGCCTATGTGGAACAGGGCATGGGGCCCGGCACCAGAGAGTGGAACGAAAGTTATCTTGCCCAGACGGTGATAGGGCCCGGGGACAAGACGGATCCGGTGGGTGCGGCCATGATCGTCACTTTCCGGGAAGTGCTCAGCGCTATCCGGCGGTTCGGCTTCCGGGCCAATGAAAGCGTGCTGATTTTCGGGGCAGGGCCCGTGGGCTTATGTTTTACCCGGTTCTGTAAGCTCCTGGGCATGAAGACGGTGATTACCACGGATTTGTCCGATGCAAAGGTGGAAGAGGCCGGCCGAATGGGAGCGGATTATGCCCTGAATTCCGGTAACTGTGACATAGAGCAGGAGGTTCGGCGGCTGTGCCCGGAAGGAGTGGACAATGTGGTGGACGCGGTAGGCATCAATGCCCTGCTGAACCAGGCCATGGGTCTGATCAAATATAACGGAAAGGTCTGTGGTTACGGGATATCGCCGAAACTTGGCATGGAACTGGACTGGAGCCGGGCACCCTATAACTGGAACCTGCATTTTGTGCAGTGGCCCAGCAAGAAGGAAGAAGGGGAGGCCCATGCCCAGGTTATGGCATGGATTAACGTGGGAGTGCTGGATCCCATGGACTTCATTTCCCATACGTTTTCTTTTGAACAGATTCTGGATGCTTTCGCCCTGGTAGAAAGACGGGAACCGGGGACGAAAAAGATTGTGATAACATTTTAAGGGGGTAAAAATGCGGGAGACAAAACTTTTCAGTGTGCTGCCGGATTATGTGTGTACACCGGACGGCATGGCCATAGACAGACATGGGAACCTGGTGCTTTCCTGCCCCAATTATGCCAGGGATGACTGGTCGGGGATGGTGCTCAGAATTGACAGGGACGGAAAGGCAGAAAAATGGTTTGACGTGCCGGTTCATCCTGAGACAGGAGTGGCAAGGAACATGGGCATTGCTTTTGACCAGGACTGGAATGTGTGGCTGTGCGACAATCAGGGCTGGAGCGAGAAACCTGAACTGCTCTACAAAGGACGTGTCCTGAAGCTGAAGGTCACGGACGAGGGGGAGATTCTGGAGACCGTTGTGGTAGCCGATGGTATGGAACATCCCAACGGTATCCGGGTGAAGGACGGGTATGCATATGTGACCCAGTCCTATCTGCATCCGGAGAAGCGTGAGGATGGGAAGCTGGTCAGCTGCGTATATCGTTTCGGCATGGAGGAAAAGGGGATCCATGTGACCAACACGCTGGCAGATCCCAATATTTTCGCTGACTTTGTGACCTGGAATCCGGAATGCCAGTATGGGGCAGACGGTATTGTATTTGACCGGGAAGGGAATCTGTATGTGGGTAATTTCGGGGACGGCGCGGTATATAGGATTACCTTCGGGGAAGATGGCAGGGTCAGGGAAAATAAGATTTATGCCCAGGATCCGGACCGGCTGCAGAGCACGGACGGCATGATTTTTGATGAAGAGGGAAATTTGTATATTGCGGATTTTTCGGCCAATGCCATAGCAAAGGTGACGCCGGACGGAAAAGTGGAACGAATTGCCCAGAGTCCGGACTGCACCGGGGTGGACGGCGGACTGGACCAGCCGGGGGAACCCATTGTATGGGACGGAAAGCTGATCGTCTCCTGCTTTGACCTTGTGACCGGGCCGGATAAGGTGAATATGAAACACGAGATGCCGGCCACACTGGTATATATGGATCTTTGAAGGAAGGACAGTGGGACAATCTGCCGGGACAGGCAGGGACGTATCGCCCGCCGGGTTGCAGAAGGATGATCCGGTAAGGCGGATGGATTCGGGAGAAAGGTCAGGGGTTGACATGGGAAGGTATCTTCTTGCACATGATATTGGAACCAGCGGGGATAAGGCCGTGCTTTACCAGGAAAACGGCAGGCTTGTGGCAAGCGCGGTAGCGGCGTATGACACCTCCTATCCCCATCCGGGCTGGGTGGAACAGGATCCGGAGGCGTGGTGGCGCGCAGTGTGCGAATCCACAAAGGAATTGCTGCGAAAGGCAAAAGCGGAACCCGGTCAGGTGGCATGTGTGTCGTTCAGCGGACAGATGATGGGCTGCCTGCCGGTGGACCGGTCCGGAAAGCCTCTCAGGCCCATGATTACCTGGGCAGACACCCGCTCCGCAAGCCAGGAGCAGGAGATCATCCGCCGGCTGGGACTGGAAAAGGTGTACCGGATCACAGGGCACAGACCAAGCGCATCCTATTCGGCGGCGAAGCTTCTCTGGGTGCGGGACAATGAACCGGAAATATATAAGAAAACATACCGGATGCTTCAGGCGAAGGACTTTATCGTCCACCGGCTGACAAGGCGTTTTATCACGGATTATTCGGATGCGGGGGGGACCAATCTTTTTGATATCCGGAGGAAAGAATGGTCGGAGGAAATCTGCGGAAGCCTGGGGATTCCCATGGGACTGCTGCCTGAGGCATACCCTTCTGCCACGGTTGCGGGCAGTGTGACGGGAGAGGCGGCCTGCGCCTGCGGGCTGAAGGAAGGGACACCGGTGGTCATCGGCGGTGGCGACGGCAGCTGCGCCTGTGTGGGAGCGGGTGCGGTGGAAGAGGGGGAAGCTTATTGTGTGCTGGGCTCTTCTTCCTGGATTTCCACGGTAAACAGACAGCCGGTATTTGACGGACAGCTTCGCACGTTTAACTGGGTACATCTGGACCCGGCTCTTTATACGCCCTGCGGCACCATGCAGGCGGCGGGTCTGTCCTATGGCTGGTATCGTGACACTTTCTGCAAAGAGGAAAAAAGAATTGCGGGGGAGACCGGGGAGAGCCTGTATGATTTGCTGGACCGGGAGATGGAGAAGAGCGGACCCGGTGCGGGCGGGGTACTGTATCTGCCTTATCTGCTGGGAGAGCGCAGTCCCCGTTGGAATCATGCTGCCAGGGGCGCCTTTATCGGGATGGATGCCAGGACAAAAAAGGCGGATATGGCCCGGGCGGTGCTGGAGGGTGTGGGCTATAACCTGAAGGTGATACTGGATATCCTGGAGGGGCCGGGAGAGCAGGAGGCCCTGACCCTGATCGGCGGTGGCGCCAGGGGAAGGCTGTGGGCAGGAATTCTGGCAGATATCTGGGGGAAACCGCTCCGGATACCTGCGGATCCGGAAGAAGCCACCGGGCTGGGGGCGGCAGTCTGCGGAGGCGTGGGCATCGGAATGTTTGCGGATTACCGGGTGGTAAAGGAATTCCGGAAAGCAGCCGAAAGCATAGAACCGGATCCTGTACGCGGGAAATGTTACCAGAGGTATTATGAAATTTTCAACCGGGCTTATGAAGCGCTGGTGCCGGTGTACGAAGAACTGGCGGCGCTTCCGGGGCATTTGGCGGAAGCCTGATTTTTGCGGCAGGGGCATTCCGGAGGTCTGGTTTTGCACCGGCGGGGAGGGCGGAGCCGGGAGCTGCTTTCGGGCAGGCTGCCATTCCCGGGGCGGAATCAGGGAAAGAGAGGAGCAGGGAAATGAGATATGAGGATATGACGCCGGAAAAGCTGGCATCTTATTTTGACCATACACAGCTTAAGGCTTACGCGGTCAGGAGAGATTTTGAAAAACTGTGCGCCGAGGCCGGGGAATACGGTTTTGCCATGGTGGCCATAAACCCCGGGCCGGTGGCGCTGTGCAGACAGCTGCTGGCAGGAACGGATGTGAGGGTAGGCGCCGCAGTGGGATTTCCCCTGGGACAGAATACCATTGAGACCAAGGTGTTTGAGACGGAGGATGCCATAAAAAAAGGCGCCCAGGAGATCGATTATGTGGTAAATATCACACAGCTGAAGGAAAAAAACTATGATTATGTGGAGAAGGAAATGGCCGCCATTGTTGCTGCCTGCCGCAGGGAAAATGTCTGCTCCAAAGTGATTTTTGAGAACTGCTATCTGGAACGGGAGGAAAAGCTGGCATTATGTGCCATAGCCAGGGATGTGAGGCCTGATTTTATCAAGACTTCCACAGGATTCGGCACGGGAGGCGCGGTTTTGGAAGATGTGGAGCTGATGAAAAACGCGGTGGGAGAGGCCGTGAAGATAAAAGCGGCAGGAGGAATCCGCACTTTGGAAGATGCCCTGCAGATGATCGGCCTGGGTGTATCCCGGATCGGATCCACGGCCAGCGTGGATATTGTGGAGGAACTGAAAAGGAAGCGGAAAGGAATTTAAAAAATCGAAAATTCCCTCTTGTCAAATGTCCGGAAATGTGATATGATAGCAACGTTGATGTGGCTTACAGCATTAACGGCCCGGCAAAGTTCTGCAGGAACAGTTTTCCGGGAGCGACAAAGAGGGTATAAGGCTCCATGGTCAAGCGGTTAAGACATCGCCCTTTCACGGCGGTAACACGGGTTCGATTCCCGTTGGAGTCATTGTAATTAAATATGGCGCAGTAGCCAAGTGGTAAGGCAATGGTCTGCAACATCTGCGTCATCATAAAAAATTGAATAAAATGTTCTACATGGCGCAGTAGCCAAGCGGTAAGGCAATGGTCTGCAACACCAGTACGCACCGGTTCAAATCCGGTCTGCGCCTCTTAAAACCCCGATAAGCGGGGTTTTTTACTGCCCGTTTTCCGCGCACTGCCCACGTTTCCTTAATTTCCTGTTTCTTCTTTAACTTTTCAAATACGCTTCCCTTTTTAGCAGACACTATTTCAGGCCGTTTAAAATCGGATAGCACCTTTTCGTAAGTTCCCCCGGCAGAAACAATATATGGGATAATAAAGTCTCCTCTCTTTCCCTCCTGGTTCCATCCGGCAAAAAGCCACAGCATTACGCCGTGGCAGGAAAATGACATCATAAAAGCCTGACCGGAAAAGTATTTTTACTTTTAGGCTTTTACAGCCGGAATACGAAATGCAGCGTGATCCCGGAGGTTCCGTTGACCGCAGCCTCCGGGATACATTATATGGCTTTTATGGATTCTTATCTTGAAATGTCAGGTGTAAGCCATGCTGGCCTTTGCATATCCCAAGATTGCGTCAACCTTACCTGATCCGCTTGAAGTTGCAGTAAATACCAGCATCAGCCTTGTGTTCTTCTCTACCGGTCTGTTCGTGCTGACCTCGCCTCTCAACAGAGTCCCCTCGGGCGTTGCATCAGTAATGGAGGGCGTCAGGGTAACCATCGTTTCTTCAATAGGTGAAAATACATTACTCGTCTCCCTGGCCTCGTAAAGCTGTGCCCTTATCGTAACAGTAGGGATCGTCTGAAAGGACAAGGGAATGGTATGGAAAAAAGCAATCAGGCCATTGATCTCAATTGCGAAAGGAACCGTAAAGTAAAAAGCGCTAACATATCCGTTTAGATTTTCCAAGTTTATCGTAGAGCTTAACGGCGCGGGTCCCTGTCCGCTGGAGCCAAAACCGACCAAAGCCTGCACGCCTGGGAGACCGTTCTCAGTCGTTGACATCGTAGTCGGCGCTTCTGAATAAAAGAAGAGCATTTTTCCTGCTGATGCTATACCTGCTGGTCCGGTTGCTCCCGTAGGTCCGGTGGGACCCGTGGCTCCGGTCGCTCCTGCTACTCCTGCGGGGCCCGTGGCTCCGGTCGCTCCTGCTTCCCCTGCTGGGCCCGTGGCTCCGGTTGCTCCTGCTGCTCCTGCAGGGCCCGTGGCCCCGGTGGCTCCTGCTGCTCCTGCCGGGCCCGTGGCTCCAGTCGCTCCTGCCGGGCCTGTGGCCCCGGTTGCTCCTGCTGCTCCTGCGGGACCCGTGGCTCCGGTTGCTCCTGCTGCTCCTGCCGGGCCCGTGGCTCCTGCTGCCCCTGCAGGGCCCGTGGCCCCGGTTGCTCCTGCTGCCCCTGCAGGACCCGTCGCTCCCGTGGCTCCAGTGGCTCCGGTTGCTCCTGCCGGGCCCGTGGCTCCAGTCGCTCCGATTGGGCCTTCATCTCCCTGACACCCTTTAGGCCCTTGTGCTCCAATCGGACCAGCTTCCCCCTGAATGCCCTGGGGACCGGTTACACCCTGCGGCCCCATGGCTCCTATCGGGCCGGTGGGCCCTGCGGGACCGGGAATCCCTCTGGGCCCCTGGGGACCGGCATCTCCCTGAGGACCAACAGGTCCGGCAGGTCCCATAGGTCCGGCAGGGCCCGCAGGCCCCACATCTCCTTTAGGGCCTTCACAGCCGGGATCACCTTTCGGCCCCATTTCTCCACGAACTCCCTGAATACCCTGAACCCCCTGAGGGCCTGCGTAGCCTCTCGGTCCGTCGCATCCTCTCGGTCCGGTATTTCCGGTAGGCCCTACCGGTCCAGTATTTCCTCTGGGACCCCTTGCACCGGGAACGCCGGGAATCCCCTGGGGGCCAGCCGGCCCCGGTTCCCCTCTGTCTCCCTTAGGACCGGGACAACCGATATCCCCTTTGATACCCTGAGGACCTGCCGGTCCCTGGTCGCCTTTGGGTCCCACAGGGCCGCGAAGGCAGCACGAAGGTTGCTCTTGATTCTGATTGCAATCACATAAATTGTTTTGATTCATAAAAACACTTCCTTTTTGAAAAATATACTGAAAAATGTTTTTTTCATAATATATATTATGCATTGCCCAGAAATTTGCCACATTTTGTCAAACTGTGGAAAACGATCGACTGTCAGAGCAGCGCATTCCATGTTTTAATACCTGCCACTCCGTCTACTGTAAGCCCATGCGTGCGTTGGAACTGCTTTACCGCGGCTTCCGTTTCTGTCCCAAAGATACCATCTGTCTCCACGCCAAGTTTCCCCTGCAGAAGCCGGACATACTCATTCCGGTCATTATAGCGCACTGTTGTGACAGTCTGTCCTTTGACCAGATATACTTCTGTTTTCCCAAAGCTGCCCACCCCATAACATTTGCTGTCACGGTCATCCTGCTGCCAGTAATCATTTCTTTCCCTCGTATCCACATGGATAAAACCACCGGTATAGTCATAGAGCCCGATCCCCTTTGCGTCAATGCCCTGTAAAAATATTGCCACATCTCTGTTAGATGTCCCCGTCACAGTAAAATCTGCCGCCTGCCCTTTCAGATGATAGGATGATGCCTCCTCGTTGACGTTCTTATTATATTCGGCTGTCTGGTACGCGCTTATAATAGACACTGCTTTCCCAAAATGGTCCCTTACCTTCTGTAATGTCTCAAGAAGTCTGGAATCCAGCAATACTTCATCACTGCCATCCCTGCATCTGAATTCACGCAGAAGGAATTTTGTCTTCATGCCATGCAGAACAAGCCTCTTCTGGCCTGATTCTTCCAGACTGTAACTGCATACGCCTTCCCCGACCTCCAGTATAGGTTCCTCTTCCGGTTTTTCAGTGCTTGTGCCGCTCTGGTCAAATTCTCTGTAACAGTATGACCGGTCGAACTTTATATTAAGGCCCGGTATGCTGTAATCGCTGGTGTACTGCCACATGTCATAACCTGTCTCATGATAGCCCAAAGAGGCATTGTAGCATGCGACCCAGATGCTGTACTCTGCCAGCTCCTCTGCATACAGTTTTGTCTCAAGCCAGTTCTCTGATGCATAAACTCCCGCCCGCATCCCAAGCTGCAAGATCCTTTTGCAGAATGCCTTGGTGATATCCGTCCGCATGCGGCGGGACAGCTGGTCCGCCCTGCCGTCCCCCTTTGGATTGGACAGCTCACTGTCATAATAGACCGGCAGTGAGGGACTGTATCGTTTCGTCATTTCATGACAATACTCAGCTTCTGATATGGCTTCCTGCTCCGTAACTGCCTGCCCCATAAAATAAAACCCATAAGGTATACCATTCTCTGTAAGCCCTCGCATATGTTTGGCAAACAAGGCATCTTCCTTAATCGTACCGGCGCTATAGCCGCGGTATCCAACTCTTACGACTACCCCGTCAAAATGTTCTTTCAAAAGGCTATAATGCTGGATTGCATTATATTGAGATATATCCCCTACATATAATTCTGTTTTTTCTACATCTTCTTTCATAGCCTGTCTCCTCTATTACTTCTTTATAATTTCAGTTGTCTGAACATCCTCTTTGCCCTATTATAGCCGGGCAGGGTTTCCATACAGTTTATGTCGCTCATAAACGCAAGGTTCACACTGACAGGCACATTAAACGTGATCTTGCCCCTGGCCTTCGCCGATATCAGTTTTATGCTCTCGTTTATGAAATTTTTGGCATTGCCCCTGAAACACCGACTCCCCCACACAGCATTGCCCAAACTCCGCATTGCCACGCAGCCTGCGCACCAGGAATAGGGCGATGCCCTGCTGCCATTCTGCCAACCCTGCCCGCCATTTAGCCATGTATTTTCAATATCCTGCCATTCTTTTTCCTCTAAATTTACAGGATTTTCATGCAATACATATCTTAGCTGCAATGGATAAAACTCTTTCTCCTCCCTATACTTGTTAGGGGATTTTTTATACATGGCTTTGAAAAGATCCGTAAAGGACTGCCGGTTCTTATATCCGGCAGAAAGCGCAATTTCAAGGATTGGTCTGTCGAAAAGTACAAGCAGTTTTGCGTCTTCTGCCAATTGGCAGCCTTGTACATAATCGTGGCATGAAATGACATGGTTCTTTAGATACTGGAAAATTTCGTGTTCCTGGTCGAGAATATCTGTTGACTGAATTAGGATTTTTATCAGTCTGTTTCCAGCTGCTTAGACACCTTTGACAGATATTGAAGCACAAATCTTCCTATATCTGTCAGTTCATACTGCTCCCACCCGTAAAGCTTATTGATATTTATTTGTAAATTTTTTTATCCCCTTGCATATTCCTGGGAAAGCAGATATGCCATAAGTAAGAAAGTGGGAATTTCTCACTTTACCCCCCCAATACCTATATGCCCCAAAGCAAGGGTCCAAACACAGAAAGGAGCTGGTATTTTGCTTGCTGAACTTCGCCAGAAGGCGCAGATCACAATTCCAAAGGAGATCATTGTAAAGCTCGGCTTGTCAGAAGGCGACAAACTGGACATCTTTGAAAAGGACAGCTCCATCTGCCTTATGCCGGTTGCTGTCTATCCAAAAAAATATCTGAATGAGCTGAAAGAGGAAATCAACGTTGTAAAGGCAAGACTTGCCTCCGGGGAGCAGCCCGTTTTTGACAGCGTGGACGCTCTGTTTGATAAATTGGAGGCAGACTGATGGCATACGAATTTACCTTTACGCCACGTTTCCAGAAGAATATTAAAGGACTGACCGTCCAGGAAAAGAAACAGCTAAAAAATAAGCTGGAACTTCCTGGCGCAGAGTCCTTCCCACCCGTCGCTGCGCACCAAGCGGATTCAGGGCACCACAGACCTGTTCGATTGCAGCGATCGTCTTTCGGTCTTTACGGTCATTGTTGTTGGGGTTGTTGTCATCCAGCTCTTTCGATTTCTTCACATGGTGGGGATTCA
>OFHO01000536.1_pt1 | contig 34588 bp, 25 predicted proteins | sample 1521531 | NCBI WGS metagenome assembly OFHO01 (sample SAMEA3504124, study PRJEB24116) | mouse gut metagenome | biome: mouse gut; feature: mouse-associated habitat; material: faeces | place: Denmark | collected 2011
TCTTTTGTGTTGTACTAATTGAACAGTACCCACGGGAAATCTTGATGAGGACACTGCGGTGGAGATTATGGGAATTTTGGAAGAATGCGCCCACCGGATGAATCAATGCGTGATCATGGTGACGCACGCCACTGAGCTCACAAAGCAGGCAGATGTGGTATACCGTTTGAAAAAAGGCGAATTACAGAAGATATGACTGCGGAGTGGAGATGTTTCATCCGGCAGGGAAGAGACAGCTTATGGAGATGCCCCTGAACCGGGCATCTCCATAAAACTGCAAAATTTGCCGCTAAACTAATTGCGTGCGCACGCATCCTGTGATATAATACTTTCGGTCAGGAGGGAAATGATTTATGAAGGTATTAAAATGGCTTTCGGTTGCGGACCGATTTTACAAAATTTATTTGGACAAGCAGCTTGCGCCCTTTGGAATTAACAGCAGCCAACATATGTTTCTGATAAAAATATGTGATTCCCCGGGCATTTTGCAGGATTCAATGATGGATATGTTTTATGTGCATCCCAGCAATATTGTACGGACAATCGGGGCATTGGAAAAACAGGGGATGATTACCCGCGCTCCCAATGACCAGGACAAAAGGACATGGAAGCTGTACCCAACGGACCTTGCATTTTCCGTGGTGGAAGAAATCCGGACAATCTGTGAAAAGACAGAGGAACTTTTACTGCAGGGGCTTGACGAAGGGGAAAGAGATCGTTTTACGGACCTGCTGATGCGGGCCGGCAAAAATATTACGGCAGAATTACATATAGAGAGAAAGGAAGATGAATTCCATGAATGACAATCCTCTGGGGTATGAAAAAATTCCGAAGTTATTGAAAAGCTTTGCCATTCCAAGTATCACGGCCTCTCTGGTGGGCTCGCTTTACAATATTGTAGATCAGATTTTTATCGGCCAGGGTGTGGGATATCTGGGAAATGCGGCGACCAATGTTTCATATCCGTTCTCCACCATTTGCCTTGCCATTTCCCTGCTGATCGGAATCGGCAGCGCTTCCCGTTTTTCCCTCTATCTCGGAAACAGGGAGCCGGAGTCGGCAGCCAGGGCGGCAGGAAACGGCATAAGCCTGATGGTGATTTGCGGACTTGCCTATCTGGTAATCGGCGAATGCCTGCTTTCCCAGCTGTTGAAACTGTTTGGCGCTACAAAAGACGTGCTTCCGTATGCGCAGCAGTATGCAGGCGTTACTTTGGTGGGAATGCCTTTTCTGATTGTAACCAACGGCATGAGCAATCTGATCCGGGCAGACGGAAGCCCCAGGTATTCCATGACCTGCATGCTTGCAGGCGCCATTGCAAACACCATTCTTGACCCCATATTCATTTTTGTGTTTCACTGGGGCATGTTCGGGGCTGCCCTGGCAACGATTCTGGGGCAGATACTGTCCTTTATTTTGGCGGTCCGCTATCTGTGGCACTTCAAAACCGTCCATTTTGAAAAGAGCTGTTTTAAGCCAAATGTGACAGAATGTCTGAAGACCTGCAGTATGGGCATCAGCAGCAGCGCAAATCAGGTTGCCATTACCTTCGTACAGATTGTGCTGCATAATTCACTGACCCATTATGGGGCACAGACGGTTTACGGATCGGATATCCCTCTGGCCGCCTGCGGAATCGTGATGAAAACCAATGCCATTATTCTCTCCATTGTTGTGGGAATATCCCAGGGAACGCAGCCTATCGTAGGATTTAACTATGGAGCCAGACAATATTCCCGTGTGCGGGAAGCGTACCTGCTTGCGGTCAGATGGAATCTGATCGTTTCCGCAGCGGGCTTTTTCATGCTGCAATGTTTCCCGCAGTATATTATTTCCTTATTTGGGGCCGGGGATAAGCTCTATATGGAGTTTGCGGTTCTGTTTATGCGCATTTTCCTTTTTATGGTGCTGGTGAACGGCGTGCAGCTGCTTTCCTCCAGCTTCTTTACCGCCATAGGGAAAGCCATGAGAGGGGCTTTTCTGGCGCTGACCAGGCAGGTTTTCTTCCTGATTCCGCTGATACTTGTGCTTCCGCTGCGCTTTGGAATTATGGGGGTTTTGTTCGCGGGACCCATTGCGGACTTTTCGGCATTTGTACTGTCTGTGGTATTGATAAGCAGGGAATTCAAAAAACAGAAATTGATTTCACAGAAAGAGAGCGCCGCCTGACGTTTTGGAAGGGCGGAAGGGTCCGGCCCCCGGGAATCGGATTTCAGCCGGGGGCACTGTCTTCTATAGGGGAAATGACCGGAATCTGTACGGTGACTACGGTTCCCTTTCCGGGCTGGCTGACGCAGGATAAACCGTAAGGGGCGCCATAGGCCAGAATCAGCCGTTCCTGGATATTGCGTATTCCGTAACCGCCGGATGTCTCCTTGCCAACAGGCGGCGCCGTCCTGGAAAAGTGGGTGTGGAGGGCGGCCTGGTCCATTCCCATGCCGTCATCCTCCACGATGATGCGGATACAGTCGGCCAAGCGACAGACTTGTACTTTCAACAGTCCGCATTTAGACGGTTTTTCAAATATTCCGTGAATGATGGCGTTTTCGATCAGGGGCTGCAGCACAATTTTGATGATCTGGCAGCCGCCGGCTTCCGGATCCATGTCCCATTCCGTGGACACACGGTTTTCAAAGCGCAGATTCTGGATTTCCACATATAGCTTTGCGTGTTTCAATTCCTCGGACAGTGAAATGACTTCCCGCCCGTTGCTGAGGGACAGTCGGTAAAACTGTCCCAGAGCGCTGACCATACGGCTGATTTCCGGCACATTACGGCTGATGGCCGTGCAGTTGATCAGATCAAGGGAATTGTATAAAAAATGGGGATTGATCTGTGCCTGAAGCGCTTTCAGCTCCAGATTCTTGATCTGGCGGCCATGTTCCATCCTTTCTTCCATTAGAGTGTCCACCCGGTCCATCATCTGGTTGAAACCTTCCATAAGCTGTGCGATCTCGTCATTGCCCGATGGCTCCAGACGTACCGTCACATTGCCTTTTTCCACGGCATGCATGGTTCCGGTGAGCTGTGCGAGACGTTTCAGGGTGGACTGGCTGATGAGGTATGCCAGCAGATAGGCTGTCAGGGAGACGGAGATGATGATAATAAGCATCTCCACAGTCATTTCGCGGCTTAAACGGAATACATCCCGGTGAGGCAGGATGCTGGCAATGCGCCAGCCGGAGGGGCCGATTTTTTCGCAGCGGGCATAATATTCCCTTCCCTCTGCCTGAAGGGTTTCCCATGAGCCGGAGGCCAGGCCCTGCACCTGTTTTACCAAAGCGGCCGGACAGGACAGGGAAGGTTCGGGGCTGGAAGAGAGAAGAATTTCGTCTTCCCGCAAAAGCAGCAGAACACCGTTTTCCGTGATGGAAGTTCCGCACACAATTTCTTCCACGCGGCCGGAGTCGATGTCCGCGCGCAGGATTGCCAGGGGGTCTTTGACATTGTGGGGATTGTATATAACCTGTACGGAAGAAAAGCATTGCTGCAGTGTTTCGCCGCGGGATGCCTCAAAATCGGCAGGAGCGCACCAGAGACGGTCGCTGTTTCCTGCGACGGCCCGGTACCAGCCGCTGTCCTTCACATCACTGATCTGGATGATATTGGTCATGGTATTGGAATAAGAATAATCATTGTTCACGTAGAGACGGATCAGGTCAATATCCGCAAGCACGCAGAGATACTCAAAGGTAGTGGCCAGCTGGGCCGAATCCTCAAGCCGGTGAATATAGGTATAATCCCGGGGGTCATTGGAAGCCATCATATAAATCAGGGGATCCGTGGACAAAATATCGATGACTCCGTCCAGCCGTCCCAGAAGGCGCTCCAGGGATATGCAGGTGTCGTCAAAAGCGCCCTGCGCGGCAGAAAAGGTCTGTTCCTGTATCAGGTCTTTGACCCGCACATAGGCATAGACAGAAAACATCCCAAGGGGAAGGACGATGAGCAGGAAGTATATGCACATGAGCTTGCTGCCGAGCTTTCCGCAGGCGGTGAACCATTCCAGCCACCGCAAAAACTTATTCTTCATAAGTATGCCTCTTCTGGTATTCCCTGGGCGACAGCCCTATTTCACGGGTAAACAGCTTGACAAAATATTTGCCGTCCCCGTAACCCACGGCGTTTGCCACCTCATAAAGCTTACGGTTGGCGGAGGTAAGCAGTTCCCTGGCGTGAAGGAGACGTATTTCGGTGAGCCGCTGGTTGATGGTTTTACCGCAGCTTTTCTTATAGGCGGCGCAGAGATATGTATTTGTGAAGCCAAGGTCTCCGGCAATATTCTGTACGGTGAGGGTACAGTCCTGATAATGGTTCTCCAGATAGTTTTCCACCTGGGAGGCGATATCAGGATTGGAGGGACTCTGGGCGGAGAAATACTCCCGGGCCGTCTGCAGCAAGACCTCCTGCAGCCCGGTGAGGGTTTCCTGCCTTGACATGGTATATAACAGATGGTCTGTCTGCCGGGTGATGGTGCGGATATTGCGGCTTTCGGCGGCATGCAAAAATAGAAACAGAATCCTGCAGTATAAATGACGCAGATATTCCGGCCCGGTTCCCTGACAGCGGCTGATTTTTTCATATAATCGCTCCAGCAGGAAAAAGACATCCTCTTTCTGACTATGGGGAATCAGTTTTTCCAACTGGCAGAAGATGGTCTCCCCATCCTGAAATACGTTTGTATTTAAAGGCTTGTCAGGAAAATGTCCGCCCTGAAAAAACAGTTCCTCTGCCGTAGGCTTTGCCTGACACAGAAGCTCCGTTGTAATTTCCCGGACCGCGGCAGTGATCTCCTCCAGGTTCAGGGGTTTTTCCACATAGTTTGCCGCCCTTAGCCGGATGGCGCCCTTCAGGTATTCTTTGTCGGAATATCCGCTTAAAAAGATAAACTGGCAGTCTGGCAGGAATTCCCGCACGGCAGCGGCCACTTCCAATCCGCTTAAATGCGGCATTTTGATATCGCTGATAATGATTTCGGGCCGGAATCTGCGGGCCTGCTCCACGGCCTCTTCCCCGTCGGTGGCCAGACAGACCTTCGTCACGGAAAGCTCGTCCCAGGGTATATATTGTTGCAAAACAGTGCGGGGCATTGCCTCGTCATCAGCGATCAGTACGGTAAAATTCATCATATTCTCCTCATAATTCAAATCCATGATACCATCATATATAAAATATGACAAAAATTCAAGCCAAATTCACATGAAATGAGCAAAAATGAATAAAGAACATAAAAATACCCTCTTTTCAAAATTCTGTCCCGTTGTTTTTGGAGGGTAGTTTTGTTAGGATAAAGACACCAGATGCAGGAGAGGCAACCATACACCGCAGGGGAGGAAATCCGATGAAAAAGAAAGCACATCCGTTTTTGCATGACCTGAAAAAGAACCGTACCAAGTGGCTGATGATTTTACCGGCCGCCATTGTAGTGGTCCTGATGTGTTATATTCCCATGGCGGGAATCGTGCTGGCATTTAAGGAGTTTAATTATCACGGAGGCATCTGGGGCAGCCCATGGGCGGGGTTCCGGAATTTTGAATATTTTTTCCAGTCCGGAAAAGCCTGGACCACCACCAGAAACACGATTCTGTATAATATTGCATTTTTGTGTGTAAACACCCTGCTGCAGATTACCTGCGCCATACTGCTCAGCGAACTGGCGGGAAAATATTTCAAGAGAATCACCCAGTCCGTAATGTTTCTGCCTTACTTTATTTCATGGGTGGTGGTAGGCGCATTCATCTACAATCTGTTTAATTATGAATTCGGGGCGGTAAACAGTTTTCTGAAATCCCTGGGAATGGAGCCGCTGGATGTGTATTCTGACAAGGCTGCGTGGCCGGTGATCCTGATTGTGGTCAGTGCCTTTAAAAATGTGGGGTACGGGACGGTCATGTACCTGGCCAGCATTGTCAATATTGACGGGGAGATGTTCGAGGCGGCAGACCTGGACGGCGCCACCATGTGGCAGAAAATCAGACATATTACACTGCCGTGCATCAGGCCTACCGTGGCGATTCTGTTTCTTATGGCCATTGGCACCATTATGAAGGGGGATTTCCAGATGTTCTGGCAGGTCACCGGCAATAATCCCATGGTACTGGAAGTGACGGATGTCATAGATACCTATGTGACGCGTTCCATGCTTAATTTGCAGGAATTCGGAATGACCAGCGCCGCCGGTCTCTACCAGTCCGGACTGTCCTTTGTCCTGGTACTGATTGCAAATTATGCCGTAAAGAAAATAGAACCTGATTATGCACTGTTCTAAGGGGATGGGGATCCTTTTCCGGACAGGGCGGCTTTGCAGGACGCAGGCCGGGAAGCAAAACCGGCGCCCGGGGCATGTGTCACATCCCGGGCAAATATAAGGATAACCAGAACAGGCTCCAGGATAAAAAGGGAAACAGAAGGGAGACAAAACCCATGGCAAAATCAAAACGTCGCGCTAGAAAACCCATTGGAAGGGACCGGGTTATATTCAACATATTATCCTATGTGATACTGACCGTTCTTTCCATCGCATGCCTGCTGCCGTTTTTGCTGGTATTAAGCGGCTCCGTGTCGGAACAGTACGCCATTGCCCTGCATGGTTACCGGCTGATTCCCGAAACGTTTTCCCTTGACGCATATAAGATGCTGTTCCGGATTCCGGAAGAACTGCTGCGGGCTTATGCCATTACCATTTTCGTGACGGTGACGGGAACGCTGACAGGGCTGTGGTTCACAAGTATGGCTGCTTATGTGCTTGCAAACCGGGATTTCCGGTACCGTTACCAGGTGTCCTTCTTCTTTTACTTTACCTCTATTTTTGGGGGCGGCCTGGTGCCATGGTACATTTTTAACACAAAATACCTTCATTTTCACAACAGCGTGATAGCACTGATCCTTCCCATTCTGGTCAATGTAACTTATCTGCTGATACTGAAAAGCTACATGATGAGCATTCCGGACGCTTTGTATGAGTCGGCGAAACTGGACGGCGCAGGGGATCTGCGGATTTACATGAATATTGCGATGCCGCTGTCCAAGGCCGGACTTGCCACTGTGGGACTGTTTATCGCCCTGAACTACTGGAACGACTGGTACAATGCCATGTTGTTTCTGGACGAGGGCAGAAGGGATATGTATCCGCTGCAATATTTCCTGAACAATATTCTCACCAAGGCCCAGGCCATGAACGCCGCTGCCGCAAGAAGCGGCATTCCTGCCAGTGATGTGCCAAGCGAACCCATGAAGCTGGCCATGACGGTGGTTGCCACAGGACCCATTATCCTGCTGTATCCTTTTCTGCAAAAATACTTTGTAAAAGGTGTCACCATAGGCGCGGTCAAGGGCTGACAGACGAAAAAAATTCGCAAGAATTTTTGATAAAAACCTTTCAATTTTCAAACTTAAAAGGAGGAACGATTTATGAGAAAGAAAACAAGAATCTGTAGTTTGCTCATGGCGATGATGCTGGGAATCGCCACGCTGGGCGGATGCGGCAGCGAACCTGCATCCTCCGGCACGCAGGAATCTTCAGATGAAGCTTCCCGGGAGTCTTCAGGTGAAGATTCCACGGAAGCAGGCGAATCGGAGTCTGCTTCCGAAGAGGGGCAGGAGCCGGAATCCGAAGCAGCGGCAAACCAGCCGGATATTTCGGAGGAAGTGACCCTGACAATGTATCTGATCGGAGACCGTCCAGTGGACAATGATGAGGTATTTGCAAAAATCAATGAAAAACTGAAAGCGGAAATCAATGCAACCATTGATGTGAAGTTTATGAGCTGGGGTGAATATGAGCAGAAATATCCCCTGATCTTTGCCTCCGGGGAAGACTGGGATATCATTTACACGGCTGACTGGTGCTTCTACAATGCACAGGCAACCAAGCAGGGATTCTGGGAGATTACGCAGGAAGCGCTTGACACCTACGCGCCCATGACGGCACAGACCATTTATCCCGAGGCATGGGAGCAGGCAAAGGTAAACGGGCAGGTATTTATGCTGCCCATGAACTACAAGGAAATCACTTCCTACGTTTACATGGCCAGGGGCGACTTAATGGACAAATACAGCATTACATCCGTTGCGTCCCTGGATGAGGCAGAGGCTTACATGGATGCCATTGTGGCAAACGAGCCCACTCTGATTCCGCTGGATGTAGGTTCCGATTACGATAAGTTATTTGTGTTTGACCGTATGTGGAATAAGGCCAACTGGGAGTCCCAGGAAAAGGTGGGAGGCATTGGTACCTGGCAGATCATGAGCAGTGTCGGCGAAGGGGATGACAACGCGGAAGTAAAAGGCATCTACGACCAGGCATTGTTCCAGGGAGTGATCGAGCGCCTGAAGGACTGGAAAGACCGGGGGTTCTGGAGCAAAAACGCCGTTGTAAATACCCAGAACAATACGGAGAGCTTCCAGGCAGGAAAGTCCGCACTGGCTTTGTGTAACGCAAACACCGCAAAGAGTATTTACGCCCAGATGTCAACCGAACATCCGGAGTGGGATGTCCGTGTATTTGACGCCCAGGACGGCGTTCCTCCCGTTTTGAATTCGTTCCTGGCAAACGGCATGAGCATATTCTCCAAGTCCAAGCATCCGGAGCGCGCGCTGATGGCACTTGACTATCTGCGCAACGACGTGGAAATCAACAATCTGTTCTGCTACGGTATCGAGGGCAAGCACTGGGAGGCTGCCGGTGACAATGCGCTGGTATCCCTGCCTGACAGCGGAAACTATGCTTACGACAGCAACTGCAACTGGGGTGTGCGCAATGATGCAAGCTGGCGTATGGTTGAGGGAGGCATCCCCGGACTGGAAGAAATGAATGCGAAATGGAAGGAAAGTGCGCGCAGCAGCCGTTATCAGACATTTGTATTTGACGACTCGAATGTCAAGAATGAGGTCGCTGCCATAACCGAAATATTTAACTCGGATTACAAACTGCTTGGTCTGGGCTTTACGGATGACCCGGCAGGAGATATCGCAAAACTGAAAGAAAAGATGATATCGGCAGGAGCGGACGCTGTATACGCTGAAATGCAGAAGCAGGCGCTGGAGTTCCTGAAGACAAACGGCAATTGACAACAGAATATGTTCTCAAGGCAGGCAAAGGTATCCGGTACCTTTGCCTGCTTTCCATGTACAGCCCCGTGCAGGGAAAATGTGCCCCAGGAAGGCACGGCGGGCAGGGGAAGGCTTCCCTGCCTGATTAACCGGAAAGCCCTCTTTGAGAGGAACCCGGCATCACGGGCCGGTCCCGAAGTCCGAAACATCTTGAATTTTGAGTGTTTCCAGAGTATCATAGGATAAGAAGTGGCAATGGGACATGGAGACAGGAGGGCTGCCGTATGATATTAAGTGTCAGCAGGAGGACGGATATCCCCAATTATTTTTCCGACTGGTTTATCAACAGAATCAGGGAGGGGTATTTATATGTGCGGAATCCTGTGAATGCACACCAGATCAGCAGGATCGCGCTGTCCCCGGAGACAGTGGACTGTATGGTATTCTGGACCAAAAATCCTGAAAACATGCTGGGACAGCTGGATTTCCTGCGGGACTATACCTATTATTTTCAGTTTACACTCACCGGATACGGGAGAGAAGTGGAACCGGGTCTTCCCCATAAGCGGGAGAAGCTGATACCGGTATTCCGGCGTTTATCTGAAAAAATAGGAAAGCAGAAGGTGATCTGGAGATATGATCCGGTTTTTATCAGCCAGAAGTATACGGTGGAATACCATTTGAGGGCTTTTGCGGAAATTGCGGACAGTCTGGCCGGTTATACGGAAAAGTCCGTGATCAGTTTCATGGATATGTACGAAAAAACACAGAGAAATACAGCCGGGCTTGGTGTGAAAGAAATCACAGGGGAAGACATGGTTTCTCTGGCAGAAGGGATGAGGCAGATTGCTTCAAAACATCATATGGTCATGGAAACCTGCGCGGAACAGACTGACCTTCAGCACATGGGAATCCCCCACGGGAGCTGTATTGACAAAAACCTGATTGAGAAATTACTGGGCTGCAGGCTCACCGGCCGAAAAGATAAAAATCAGAGAAAGGAATGCGGCTGTCTGGAAAGTATTGAAGTGGGAACCTATCATACATGCTTAAACGGCTGTAAATATTGCTATGCGAATCTGAGTGACCACAAAGTAAAAAAGAATCTGGAACTGTATGACAAGTTGTCACCCTTGTTGTGCGGCCATGTGGGGCCAGAGGATAAGGTAACGGAGAGAAAAGTAAAATCATTGAAAAGTACCCAGCTGAGTCTGTTTGACGGGGAGTCTGGGGAAAGCCGTCCCGGGGCGGCAGAATGAGAGGAAAGATGTACATAGGAGATCTGCATATTCATTCCAGGTATTCCCGGGCCACCAGCCGGGACTGCACGCCGGAATACCTGGATCTGTGGGCCAGAAAAAAAGGAATCCACATTGTGGGAACCGGGGATTTTACCCATCCGGCCTGGCGGGATGAACTGGCGGAAAAGCTGGAACCGGCAGAGGATGGACTGTATGTACTGAAAAAGGAATACCGGCTGGAGGGAGCACCGCCGGCCGCGGATCCCAGGTTTGTGGTCACGGGGGAGATCAGTTCCATCTACAAAAAGGGAGACCGGGTGAGAAAGGTGCACAGCCTGCTGATTTTGCCGGGGCTGGAGGCGGCCCGGGCAATGGCAGGGCGGCTGGAGCTGATAGGGAACATTCATTCCGATGGGCGGCCCATTCTGGGGATTTCCTGCAGGGATCTGCTGGAAATCATGCTGGAGACCAGCCCGGATGGAATTTATGTGCCTGCCCATATCTGGACGCCCCATTTTTCCATGTTTGGCGCTTTTTCGGGATTTGATACCGTGGAAGAGTGCTTTGAAGATCTGACACCCCATATTCATGCCCTGGAGACAGGGCTTTCTTCCGATCCGCCCATGAACTGGCGCGTGGGGGCGCTGGACCGTTTCTGCCTGATATCCAATTCCGATGCCCATTCCCCGGCAAAACTGGGAAGGGAAGCCAGTCTGCTGGATATGGAATTGTCCTATAGGGGACTGGCAGATGCCATACAACTGGGAAAGGGACTGGCAGGTACCATTGAGTTTTTTCCGGAGGAGGGGAAATATCATTTTGACGGGCACCGGAAATGCGGCCTGTGCATCAGTCCCCGGGAGACTGCCGGGTATGGAAACCGATGCCCGGTGTGCGGAAAGAAAATAACCATCGGGGTGGTGAACCGGGTGGAGCAGCTTGCGGACCGGGAGGAGGGATTTGTCCTGCCAGAAGGGAGGCCCTTCGAGAGTCTGGTGCCGCTTGTGGAGGTAATCGGCGCTTCCATGGGAATTTCGGCGGCGGGGAAGAAGGCGGCGGAAAAATATGAACAAATGACAGGGGCGCTGGGATCGGAATTTGTCATTCTGCGGGAAATTCCTGTTGAGGATATCCGGAAAACCGCAGGTCCCCTGGTGGCAGAGGGCATCCGGCGTCTGCGCATGGGCCAGGTGCAGCGGGAACCCGGTTTTGACGGGGAGTATGGGAAGATCGGGCTGCTGACCCAGGAGGAAAGAGACAGCCTGGAGGGACAGATGAGCTTCTTTCCGGCAAAGGAGCCGGAAAAAAACAAAGGCACGAAAGGAAATGGCGAGGCAGCCGGGGGCAGGGAAGTGCGGGTAGAACCGGAGAGCAATGCTTCGATGGCGGAAAAAGCCATGGCTGCGGAAGTGGCAGAACAGCCGCAGGAGAGAGGGCAGAATGAGGGCACAAAGCCGCTTCTCAATGAACGCCAGCGGCAGGCCGTGGAAGAGACGGGACGCTGTGTGGCGGTGATTGCCGGGCCGGGTGCGGGAAAGACCAGAACCCTGGCAGCCAGGCTGGATTATCTTCTGGCGCAGAGAAAGGTCTCCCCGGAGGAGATTACGGCAGTGACCTTTACCCATAAGGCAGCCGGGGAGATGCGCGCCAGGATCTCGGAAAGAGATTCCGGGGAGGCGCGTGGACGGAGGAACAAGAAAGATAAAACCGTGTCAGACGTATGGATCGGCACATTCCATGCCATATGCAGCCGCTTCCTGCAGGAGAGGGGAATATCCTTTGTGGTGGCGGACCAGGGCCTGCAGACAGAGCTGGCAGAAAAGGCCATTGGGGAATTCGGGCTTGGGGAATCTCCGGGAAAATTTCTGCAGGAGCTGTCCCGGCTGAAAAACTTTGCGGGCGGAACGGAGAGCCCCGGGGAGGATGCGGCCCGGGACAAAAAACGGCGTGTGCGTGAATATTACCAAAAACAGCTGCGGCAGGCAGGCGCCCTGGATTATGACGATCTTCTGCTGGAAACGCTGGCGCTGCTGGAAGAAATACCGGAGGACGCGCCGGAGAGGAGAAGGTTTTCCTATCTGCTGATTGACGAATTCCAGGATATCAATCCGCTCCAGTACCGCCTGATGAAAGAATGGGGACGGGGCGGCAGGGAGCTGTTCGTCATCGGGGACCCGGATCAGTCTGTCTATGGGTTCCGGGGATGTGACCCGGGAATTTTTTCACGGCTGCAGGAGGAGTACAGGGACTGTTTTGTCATACGTCTGGAGGAAAATTATCGTTCCTCACCCGCCATCCTGCGGGCCGCCCTGGAGCTGATATCCCGCAATGCAGGGGGAGAGCGCATGTTGAGGGCAGTACGAAAGACCGGGCGTCCGGTGCGCGTGGTGCGCGCGGAGGATGAGCGCAGGGAGGCCATATTCGTGGCGAAGGAGATCACCCGGCTCATCGGGGGAATCGACATGCGGGATACGGATGAGGGCAGACCGGACGAAGGGCGGTCCTTGCGGGGATTTTCGGACATTGCGGTACTGTACAGAACCCACAGGCAGGCGGCGCTGCTGGAAAAATGCCTCGGGCAGGAGGGAATTCCCTACCTGGTGGCGGGCCGGGAAGATTTTCTGCGGGAGAGGGAGGTGCGGGCGGCTCTTTACTTTTTCCGAAATGTCCTGTATCCCGGGGAAGAAGCCACGGAGGAAATGTGCCGCAGACTGCTGGTTCCCCTGCTGGGAGAGGCCGGGGAAACGCAATGGATGCGTCTCACCGAAAAATACCGGAAAAAGGTGAAAAGAACCCGGCCGGTGAAACTGCTGGAGGAATGGGCCGGTGAGATAACCCTGGAAAATCCAGAAACCATGAAAAAACTGACAAATATGTCGGTTTTGGAATCCGGCATGGAAGATTTCCTCCAGACCATATCTTTCGGGGAAGATGGGGATGTGCGGAGGAACGGGGGCAGGAAGTTTACGGCAGACGCGGTGACGCTGATGACACTGCATGGCTCCAAAGGGCTGGAATTTCCGGTGGTGTTTCTCTACGGACTGGACAAAAAGCGTTTTCCCCTGGAAACCGGCGCCGGGGAGACCGATGGGGAGGAAGAGAGGCGCCTGTGCTATGTGGGCATGACCAGGGCGGAGGAGGAACTGATCCTGGTCTGCGGAGAGGAAGCATCCTGTTTCCTGGAGGAACTTCCCACAGAGGGCGTAAAGAAGGAGCGGGCCGGGAGTCCGGAACATGGGAAGACAGAGCAGGCCGTGCAGATGAGTCTGTTTGACCTGATGTGAGAATCGGCCAGAGTATGTTGGATGGCGGGAATGAATTTTCAAATATTCTCTTGTGTAATGGGAAGGGAGAGGCGCAATGAACACAATTTTGATTTATGAGTCTACACATCATGGAAATACAAAGAAACTGGTGGATGCCGTGGCGGAAAAATACGGAATCCGGACAGCTACAGTGGAGGAAGCATCCGGCATGGAGCTGGGGGAATATGATCGTATCGGTATTGCATCCGGTGTGGCCTTTGGGAAATTCTATGGGGCCGCGGAAAAGTTTGCGGAAGAAAAGCTGCCGGAAAACAAAGATGTATTTTTTATGTACACCTGCGGGAATGACAGCGGAAAATATGCCAGTTCCGTCTCGGCAAAGGCGAAGGCAAAGAACTGTAGAGTGCTTGGAATATACGGATGCAGGGGATTTGACACCTTCGGACCGTTCAGGCTGGTGGGCGGCATCGCAAAGGGACATCCCACACAGAAGGAGATAGACGGGGCGGTGGCATTTTACGGCAGCCTGCCAACGGAAAAATGAAGGAAATAGGATCTGCTTTCGGAAAGGCCAAAGAATGAGAAGAAAATGTTTTCATATAAATGATGAGCTGACAGAGAAACTGGAATATTTTATCTATGACTATTCCGGCCTGGAATATCATAACCTGGAGATCCTTGTGAATGACCTGACCGGCAACAAGGCAGATAAATCCAGACTGGAAACGAGAGATGCCGTGTACAGATTGCGGAAAATCCTGGCATACAACTGTCCGGAATGTGTTCCGGAGGAAGACGGGCTGGCTCAGGCTGTGGATTTGTTCCTGCTGTTTCTGCGAACCTGTGATGTGGAGGCATCCCTTAGCCTGGAACCATTGCTGGATACCGTATGGAAAACCGGAGGACCAGGAAGGGAGTGGAACTGCGTCAGAAGGCTTACGGGAGTACTGGCTTCCGTGTATTTGCTGTATTTTCTTTCCAAATCCCGGATATTTGCCCGGGAGCAGGCAGAAGAGCATATGAGCACTGTCTTCCGGCAGAATATTCCTTTTTACACGGAGGAAGACAGACGGTTTCTGACACGGATTTTTATGGTGGAAAAGCGGTTTGACTGTCTGCTTGATTTCCTGCGTTCCGACCTGAAACCTTCCTGGGACAAAGAAGGATATACGGCTGTCTCGGAAGATATTATGGCCAGGGAATTTTTCCGGATCTTACATAAAATAAAAGTTTCCGGAAGTAATCAGGACGCCATGACATTTTATGAAAAAAGCGAACCACTGTTCCGGAATTTGTCCCAGGAAGAGATCAAAAAATATTGGGAAAAAGGGAAGGCGGGCATTTTATTTGACCTGGGAAAATATGAGGAAGCCAAAGATATCCAGGACAAATATATTGATAAATTCGGGGAATCAAAAAATGTTTCCGATCTGTACAACGGGGCAATTTACTATGCCTGGGCGGCGGATTACAAAGAAAAGGAAGATCCGGACTGGGAAATATATATTGAAAAAGCGTATGGTTATATCCAGCAGGCCGAACAGTTTATTTTGGGGTCAAATTTGTCCGGGAAACCGGAATATCAGGAATTTTTATACCATATTATTCTGGAAAAAGCGTTTTTGCTGTCGGAAAAAAATGAGTATGAAAAGGCATATGAGTGCTTTGAACAGGCATTTTCACGGGCTGACCAGGAGACAAGAAAAAATTCAAATTTCAGCACGCATATGTGGATTTTAATGAAATATATGTGTTCCCATCCGGACAAAACGGAAGTGGTGACAGACTGGATAGAGCGCCTGTATCAGGACTATCCTTATCAGATCAAGGAATACAAGATGATCCTGGACTTTGTACATTCCAGTCAATACCTGAGGGTAAATGAGAAAATATATCAAAAAATTTATGAAAGCCTCATCCTGCTGCTGTTTCATGCACTGGAAATCCGGCATGAGACGAAAGTGAGGGATATTTCCCGGTATGATATTCTCTATTACACCAAAATAGAGCATCTGCGCCTTTTGCTGGAGGACGAGGAGGAAAAATGCAATTACCGCCTGCCCATGTTTCATGTATATCATATGAACGATCCCCAGGAAGGAAAAATTCTCCGGGGGCTGCTGGATAAGGAGAAGTTTGTTGTTTCCGGCAATGGGGAGACGGAGGAAATCAGAAGCCGTTTTGAAGAAAATTATGTGTTCCTGAAATCCTTTTTCTGCTATCACAAGGGAAACCGGAAGAACGGCGTAAAGGAATTTCTGCCCATGTGGGTGCAGTATGGGGATGACGCCAGGGGCTGCTGTGTCATACTGGACAATAAATCCTTTGAGAACAGCAATTTGCGGAGGATCGTATATTTGACGGACAATGGGGAGTGTGATGCCAGGGACAGGAAAATACAGATGTTTCTGGACCAGTTCAGGACAGTGTATCAGGATCTGGTCCGTTTCTGCAACCGGGAAATCCGGCCGGACTCAGATGCCGGAGTGGAATGTGTGCATGAGATAGAGAACCTGACAAAGTATATTGTTTCGCAGATTTCTTATTTGTTTAAAAATGAGTCCTATAAACATGAAAATGAGGTCCGGCTGATCATAAACCGGACAAGCAGCGAACTGGACGATGTCAAGGTGATTCCGGGGAAAATTCCCAAAGTTTATATTTATAATGACAAACAGACCTACATCAGGGAAGTGATTCTGGGGTCAAAGATAGATAATCCGGAAGATTATGTTTCCTTTATTTACAAGCAGGGCAGCAAGATGTGGAAAGGGGACAAGAAGACAGAGATCAAAGTCACGCAGTCTGCCATTCAGTACCGATAAAAAGCAGCCGGCCCATGCACCATGGACCGGCCGTTCTTATGCGCAGGGGTGCATAAGGAAAATTGTTGCTGACGCAACATGCACCCGGTTGTTATTTACCGTTTTTGGGCGCCCGCACAAGGAAAAGGCTGATCAGCAGCGCCACGATATATAATACTATGGTCACATACAGCACATTCTGGTATCCGGCAGGATTGACCTGGATGCCGTGCACCTCCATGAAGGATCCGGTGTGGTCAACAATCCAGTTGGCCAGCTGGTTGCCGGTGAGTCCTGCGATGGCCCATGCGGAGAGGGTCAGTCCGTGGATGGCGCTGATATTGCCCATTCCGTAATGGTCGGACAGCAGTGTCGGCACATTGGAAAATCCACCGCCGTAACCTGCGTTTACCACGAAGATCAGTCCCAGCACCAGGATAATCAGAAGGGTGTTTCCCTCGCCGTTGCGGATGCCTCCGGTCAGCATGACAATTCCGGTAAATACGATGGAAAGGATAAAAATTAACTTATAAATGGTATTTCTGTCTTTCATGGTATCTGCCCAGGCAGAGAAGCCCAGACGCCCGCCGGCATTAAAGACAGCGGACACGGTGGAAATGATTCCGGCGGCGCCTGCCAGTCCGATACATTTCACGATCATTTTCTCCTGGGAGATCAGTGCCAGTCCGCAGGTGATATTGATGTAGAACATCAGCCAGATACCTATGTAATTGGTGATGGGCCTGGTCTTGATCACATCCATCATGCCCTGGCCTTTCTCGGCTTTCTGGGGTTCATGCCAGCTTGCGGGTTTCTTCAGAAGCAGATGTCCGGAGAACATCATGACAAAATAAACCACAGCCAGAATCAGGAACATTTTGTAGATGCCGCCCTCCCCCAGGTTATCCAGCATGGCCTGCATGATGGGGCTGGCGATGGCTTTTGCGGCGCCGAAGCCGGCAACGGCCAGTCCGGTGGCCAGGCCTTTTCTGTCCTCAAACCACAGCATCAGGGTTTTTACCGGGGATAAGTAACCGGTACCCAGGCCCACACCCATGATAAAACCGTAACATAGATAAATTCCGATCAAAGCTACGGGACTGTGCTGATGGGAGCCGCCGTAATAGATGAAGAATCCGGTGCCCGCCATACCCAGGGCAAAGCAGATGGAAGCGATCAGGGATGATTTGTGGATATCCTTCTCCACCACGTTTCCCAGAAAAGCGGCAGACATGCCCAGGAAAAAGATGGCGAAGCTGAATGCCCATTCGGTAGCGCCTTTGGAAAAACCGATATAGTCGGCAATTTCCTGGCTGAATATAGACCAGCAATACACGGTGCCGATGCTGCAGTGGAGAAGCAGTGCTGGAATAGCGGCACGGATCCATTTGTTTTCACTTGCTTTCATGATGTACCTCATTTCCTTTTCTATGTTTTATCATTGACAATTTTACACGTTCTTCTGTGAAAATGCAAGACCTTTGGACAGGGTGGTTTATAAAAAAATAATATTTTGTTTTCATTTTTTTAGAATATTTTTAAAAAAGTACTTGCTTTTTTTTCAAAGTCGTATTATAATACAAAAAGTGCTACGGGGTGTGGCTCAGCTTGGTTAGAGCGCCGTCTTAGGGAGGCGGAGGTCGCGAGTTCGAATCCCGCCACTCCGATACAGCGGAGAGCGCCAAAACCTTGTTTTTACCGGGTTTTGGCGTTTTCTTTTTCTATATCACAGGAAAAGGTCCGGTCATGTGTTTCAGGCATATGCAGGGCAGGAGAAGCCGGGCCGGTACCTCCAGCGAAAATCCCGCTTGCGGGATTCTTTTTTATGCGCACGGGCGCATATGGAAAATTGTTGCTGGCGCAACATGCGCCCGGCGCCCAGGCAGTGGAGAAGGGCGTTCCCCTGCCGGATTGGACACGGGCGCATATGGAAAATTGTTGCTGGAGCAACACGCGCCCGGCGCATAGGCAGTGGAGAAGAGCATTCCCCTGCCGGATTGCGCAGTCCCGCGGAGAGGAATTATGCCGCCCGGGCGCGGTTGGGAAAAGGGCCTTTCAGGAGGGCCTGCAGAAGAACGGATGTTCTGAAAGGGAATCCGGGAAAGGAAGACAATGGCAAATCATACAGAGCAGAAATACAGACCAAAAACCGGCAGGCAGTACCCGCCCCGGCAGGAAGTAAAGCAGAAAATATGTCCGGTATCCGGGAAGTGCGGCGGCTGTCAGTGGATCAACAAGAGTTATGAAGAACAGTTGAGGATAAAGGAGACCATATTCCGGAAACTTATGGAACCTTACTGCAGACCGGAACGCATCATTGGGATGGAGGAACCTGCCCATTACCGGAATAAAGTGCATGCGGTTTTCGGCGAGGACAGAAAGCGTAATGTGATTTCCGGGATTTACGAGGAGAAAAGCCACCGGATTGTCCCGGTGACCCAGTGTCTTATCGAAAACAAGAAAGCGGACCAGATTATCGGATCCATTCGGAGTTTGCTGCCTTCCTTTAAGATACGTCCTTATAATGAAGATACGGGATTCGGGCTGCTGCGGCATGTGCTGGTACGGATAGGACATGCCACCGGGCAGATTATGGTGGTACTGGTGCTCACATCCCCGGTGATGCCCTCCAAGAATAACTTTATGAAGGCTCTCAGGGAGCTGCACCCGGAAATTACCACCATAGTGATCAATGTCAATGACCGGGATACCAGCATGATTCTGGGAGAGAAAGAGTATGCGGCTTATGGCAGGGGCTATATTGAAGACGAACTTTGTGGGATGACCTTCCGGATTTCCCCCAAGTCTTTTTACCAGGTGAACCCGGTCCAGACCGAAAAACTGTATGGAAAAGCCATGGAATATGCCTGTCTTACGGGTGTGGAGACCGTGCTGGACGCTTATTGCGGCACGGGAACCATAGGTATGATTGCCAGCAGGCATGCGGCCAGTGTGCTGGGGGTGGAGCTGAACCGGGACGCCGTGAGGGATGCGGTGAACAATGCGAAGCAGAATCAGATTTCCAATATCCGGTTTTACGAAAACGACGCAGGGGATTTTCTCCTTGAGCTGGCGCAGCAGGGAGGAAAGCTGGATGTGCTGTTCCTGGATCCGCCCAGAAGCGGCAGCAGCGAAGCTTTTCTGAATGCGGCTGTCAGGACCGGTCCCGGGAGAATCGTGTACATTTCCTGCCAGCCGGAGACTTTGGTGCGGGACCTGCGCATTCTTGTCCGGAAGGGATATAAGGCGGAAAAATGTGTGGCAGTGGACATGTTTCCGTATACGGATTCCATTGAAGCCGTAGTGTCGCTGGTCCGGGAGAAAAGAGCGTGATATGATATGAAAAAAAGATTATTCTGCGCAGGTCTGCTGTGTCTGGCGCTGGCAGGCTGCGCACAGGAGCAGGGGCCCTCGGATGCCCTTGGAGTGGCCGGAACCGGCGCGGAGAGAGAAGAGGATGCCGGTTATGGCGGGAATCAGGAAGCCGCGACCCTGACGCCGGTGGAGATACGGGAATCGGAGCCTCCCAAAGGGCAGGATGCGGGAGCGGGACAGGAAGCCGCCGCGCAGGAGGGCGCTTCCGGGGCAGAAGAGCCGGAACCTTCCGGCTTTGACTTTACAGTGTGTTTTGCGGGAGACATTAATCTGGACGAGAACTGGGGCACCACCCAGTTTATGGATACCCAGGAAAACGGCATTCTGGACTGCATCTCCCCGGAACTGGTGGAGACCATGCGGGATGCGGACATTATGTGCCTGAATCATGAATTTACTTACAGCTACGGCGGAACCCCGCTGGAAGGAAAGGCTTATACCTTCCGGGCCATGCCGGAGCGGGTGGAAGTGCTGCACCAGCTGGGCGTGGACGCTGTGACGCTTGCAAATAATCATGTTTACGATTATGGAAAGGAAGCCCTGACAGATACCTTTGGGGTACTGGAAGAGGCGGGAGTCCCATACTTTGGTGCGGGGCGTACCCTGGAGGATGCCATGAAGCCGCTGTACCTGGAAATTGATGGAAAGACGGTGGCCTTTGTGGGGGCATCCAGGGCGGAAAAGAACAAGATGACCCCCCAGGCCACGGAGACGGAACCGGGAATTCTGCGCTGTTATGACACGGAACTGTTTTTGCAGGCCATAGGGGAGGCGAAAAGCAATGCCGACTTCTGCATTGCTTTTGTCCACTGGGGGACGGAATACAGCTTTGATCTGGAGCAGGTGCAGATGGACACGGGGAAGGAATACCTGGATGCAGGGGCCGACGCGGTGATCGGCGCCCATTCCCACTGCCTGCAGGGCATGGAATATTATGATGGAAAGCCTGTAATTTACAGCCTGGGAAATTACTGGTTTAACGAGAAGACACTGGATACCATGCTGCTGCAGCTGCATTTTACGGGAAACGGTGATCAGGCGGAGATGTCCGTGCAGGTGATTCCGGCCGTACAGTCAGGATATAGGACAACATTTGCCGCCGACAGCGGGGAGGCGCGCAGAATTTTTGATTTTCTGGAAAGTATATCCGTAAATGTGGAGATTTCGGATGAAGGAATTGTGACGGAGAAGCTTTGAGGGCCGCAGGGCGTGGAGGGCAGAATGAAAAAAATATTGCTGATAGCCACGGGGGGAACCATAGCCTCCGGGCATACGGACAAGGGACTGGCACCCAGGATAGAGGCCGGGGAGCTGCTTGGGTATGTGGCGGAATATACGGAATTCTGCCAGGTGGAGGTGGTTCAGCCCTTCAGCCTGGACAGCACCAATGTATACGCCAGGCACTGGCTGGAACTGGCCGGGCTGATTGAGGCCCGTTACGGAGAGTATGATGGCTTTGTCATATGCCACGGCACGGACACCATGGCTTTTACAGCCGCGGCTTTGTCCTATCTGATACAAAACAGCGGGAAACCCATTGTCATCACCGGCTCCCAGAAACCCATTGACCTGCCGGTGACGGATGCCCGGACAAATCTGCTGGATGGGCTGCGTTTTGCCTCCCAGGAAAAGGCCCACGGGGTGAACATTGTCTTCGGGGGGAATGTCATTGCCGGAACCCGTGCCAAGAAGGAACATTCCAAACGATATGACGCATTTTCCAGTATCAATTATCCGAATGTGGCGGTGATACGGGATGGAAAAGTAATTTTTTATATCGACGACAAAGACAGGATTGCGGCGCCGGTGTCCTTTTATCATGAAATGAATGACAAAGTCCTTCTTTTAAAACTGATGCCCGGGATGGACGGGACAGCGCTGAAACATTTGTTTCCCTATTATGACGGGGTGGTTATCGAGGCCTTCGGGGTGGGGGGACTGCCGGAGTATGGGGAGGTTTCTTTTTTCACGGAGATCAGGCGCTGGACATCGGCAGGCAGGCTGGTGATGATGGCAACCCAGGTGACCCACGAGGGCAGCGACATGGAAGTTTATCAGGTGGGAAGGGCCATAAAGGAGGCTTTCCGGCTGATGGAGGCCTATGACATGACGCTGGAGGCCACGGTGGCAAAGGTGATGTGGGTGCTGGGACAGACCAGGGACCCGGGGGAATTCCGCTCATTATTTTACAGGACGGTGAACCGGGATCTGTTGCTGGTTCCGGAGAGTGTGTCTGAACCATTATGAAAGATTTTCCCTGAAGAACTCTTATCAGGAATAGGAAAGACAGTAGGTGTTTTGCCGGGGGCCTTTGATTTATGCCCAGCCCCGTGCACAAAGTGCGGCTGCCCGCACCTGGAAATATGCCGTCATGCGGGCGCGGGGCGGGTAGTGGAGAAGGGTGTTCCCCTGCTGGATTGCATAGGGGCACATATGGAAAATGATTGCTGCATCTTTTTTGGCAGGAATGATTTTCCGGACACGCTCCGGCAGCCGGATTCACGGAATCCGAAATTCGGGATATATTAAGGATAAGGATTTTCGGAGTGTGCGAAAATGAATCAGAAACTGGAGGAATTGCTGCAGCTTGCCCTGCAGACCCCGGAGGCGGTGCGGGAACAGACGGAGGAACTGAATGTGGGGTTTGACCCTCTTACCGGCAGCTGGGAACTGATCGTAAAATACCACGGCAGTCTGGACAGACTTCAGGCGCTGAATATTCAGGTGGAATATCTGATTGCGGGATATGCGGTGCTGACGGTGCCGGAGGCACTGGTGGACCGGGTTGTGGAACTGGAAGAAGTGGAATATGTGGAAAAGCCCAAACGTTTTTTCTTCGGTGTGGAAATCCCCACGGAAAATTCCTGCATCGTGCAGGTGACATTGCGGGAGCCGTATCTTACCGGTGCGGGAGTGCTGGTTGCTGTACTGGATAGCGGGGACTGTGTCAAATTGTTGTCATCTTTTTAAAGTCAAATAAATACAGGGTACTCCGCCAGGAAGAGCGCATGGAACAGTAAATTGTAAACCATGCGTTTTTTTTGCGCGCAAAGGGAGGAAAAATAACATTCAGAGTTGAAACAATCTGAGACATAAGATGAGAAAGAGGGATTTCTTTTAATTTCGCCAAAATATTAGATAATTATTAAATATGATTGACATCACAAATTCTATATGATATAAATAATATTAGATTGATATCAACTAGTTTAACAAATATGAAAGGAGTACTGTGATGCGTGAAAAGTGGAATCTGCGCCCGGAGCCTTTCTGGCTGCTGGAAGCCTTTGCCTGCATGAACTATGTGGATGCACTGGACAGTGAGGAATGGCTGAATAAAAGCAGTTCCTGGAGCCGGAGGCAGAAGGAGGAATTTCTGCTTCCCTACAGGAGTTACAGGGGAGAGATGCGGAACAGGCTGCTGCCGGTTCTGGAACAGTATCCCCTGCTCAAAGGATATGTGGACAATGTGCCACGGGAAAAAGAAAGTCTGCGGAGTTTTGATCCGCCCATGATCTCCTTCCTGACACAGATGGAATTTGTGCTGGAAGCACAGGAGAGACCCTCCGGGGAAGCGCTGGAAAGGGAACTGAACGGGGCTTTTGGCCGGATGCTGGACAGAGACATGCAGAAATCACCGGAGGCCGAAGATGTGGTAATCCGCGGACTGGCGGACGTGATGCAAGCGCTGGAAGGCTGGGAAGGGGAGGACGCGGATAAATTCAGGATGCTGCGTCTGTATTCGGAACGGTATGAGGTGATGGAGCAGCTGTGGGATTTTCGGGAAGTCTGCAGGGAGATTGGTCTCGCATGCCTGCCTCTGGTGCGGGAGCGCTATGACGCCTGCATGGAAAAAGTTCAAAACCCGGAGGAACTGGACAGTCTGCTGGAAGGTGTGGGACTGGGATGCAGGGAATTCGATTCCTGCCGGATTACACTGAACATTATACGTTATGACAGAATTATGGCACAGATGCTGGAAGGCACGGGAGGCTGGCCGGATTCCGTGAATTGTAAGCTTCATATCGGAATTGAGACTTTCTACATGTTTTCCTCCAATGCCGAAGGCTTTCATGATGGCAGACTTCTGGACGGACTGAAAGCCCTGGGCGACTCCACCCGGATGAAAATTGTCCGTAAATTAGTGGAGCGCCCGTATTATCTGCAGGAGATGGCCAGGGAACTGGAACTGACCCCTGCCACGGTACTGCATCACCTGGGCGTACTCATATCGGCGAACCTGATTGAGATCCAAATGACCAGGGAGAAGAAGAAAATCATTTATTATCAGATTAAAAAAGGCGGGTTCGAGGAGATCAGCAGGGGAGTCATGCAGCTCCTCCTGACCCGGAAGGAGCGGGAGACAGTGCAGAAGGAGAAACAGATTCAGGAGGGGCAGCAGACCCAGGGAGGTGGGCAATGGACCATAAGAAAATGAAAAAGACATCATATCCGCTGGGGGCAACCCTGAAACGGATGCTTGAAAACGCGGCGGCGCAGAATCCGAAGCTGTTTGTGCTCTGCGGGATTTACACGGTAACGGCGGCCATCTACCCCTTTCTGGCCGTGCTGCTGCCGAAACTGATCCTGGGAGAGCTGGAGAAGGGGCCGGACGCCAGGCCCCAGGCTGTTTTATGGATTGGGGCAGGATATTTTGTCCTGGCAGGCCTGCTGGGATTTGTGCGCACATTTTTGAAAATCCGTCCCTATTCCAGGATTTCCCTGCTGCGGCTGGACTATGTGAGAATGACGGCAGTCAAGCTTATGGAAATGGCGTATCCCCACACGGAGGATGCCCGGTTTCTGGAAAAGTATGAAAAGGCCGTGGTTGCCACCCAGAGCAATGATAATGGGGTGGAGGGAATATACCATAAGCTGTATGAAATACCGGCAGTGCTGTTATCGGCGGTGGCCCTGAGTATCTTTATCGGACGACTGAGCCTTCTGGTACTTCTGGGACTGGGGCTGAACCTGGCAGTCACACTGTGGGTCAGTCGGGCAGCCCATGGTTTCCGGTATGCAAAAAAGGAGGAAGAGGCCAGGCGGCTGCGGAAGGTGAGATACTACAGCATGACGTCAAGCGACTTTACGTATGGAAAAGATATCCGTATGTACGGACTGAAAAAGCGGATTCTGGATAACGCTTCCATGGAAATCGCAGGGTATAAGAATTTAAACCGCCTGCTGGCGGCAAAGGAGTACCACCTGGGCTTTGCGGCGCTGGCGGCCATGCTGGTCGGCGATGTGCTGACCTACGGCGTGCTGATCGGACGGACGGTTTCGGGAATGTCCATAGCCAGTTTTTCCATGTACCTGACGGCCATACTTACTTTGTCGGTCTATCTGAAGGAGGCGGCGGAACAGTTTGGCTTTGTGGTGAACGAGGGCCAGTATGTGCATGAAATGTACTGCTTTCTGGATCAGGATATGGGGGAAAAGGGCGGAAGCCGCATGGCCGTTAAGGATGATACGCTGGAAATCGTCTTTGATGACGTGAGTTTCCGTTATCCCGACACGGAAAAATATATATTCCGCCACCTGAACCTGACCATACACAAAGGCGAGCGGCTGGCGGTAGTGGGAATCAACGGGGCGGGGAAAACCACTCTGGTGAAGCTGATGCTGGGGCTGTTTGACGTGACGGAGGGAGAGATCCGCATCAATGACATTCCCATAGGCGAATATGACAAGAAAGAGCTGTATTCCATGTTTTCGGCGGTGTTCCAGGATATCAACATTCTTGCGTTTACGGTGCGGGAAAATGTGGCGGGCCGCCGGGAGGGAATTGATGACGAAAAGGTGGCAAAGGCCCTGGAGCAGGTGGGGCTGAAGGAGGCCATAGAAGCCCTGCCGAAGAAGACGGAGCAGATGATGCTGAAGGTGATAGAGGAAGATGGCGCCATGCTTTCGGGAGGACAGAACCAGAAACTGACCATCGCCAGGGCGCTGTACAAGGATGCCGCCATGGTGGTCATGGATGAGCCCACGGCAGCCCTGGATCCACTGGCAGAGGCGGAAATCTATGAGAATTTCAGCCAGCTGGTGAAAGGAAAGACAGCGGTGTATATTTCCCATCGCCTGGCCAGCACCCGGTTCTGCGACCATATTGCCCTGTTTGACCAGGAAGGTTTAAAAGAATACGGAACCCATGAGGAGCTGATGGAGCTGAAGGGAAGCTATTATGAAATGTTTACTGTCCAGGGAAAATATTATACCCGGGCATGATCGTCAGACGGAGAAACGGCATCTTGCCGGAGACGGAGCTGCAATGGGAGGCATGTATGAATAATCGAAAAAAAGTAAAATTGTTTTTCAGGCTGTCCTGGAAGACGGTGCCGGCATATATCCTGATGCTGGTGTTATATACCGTTATCAGCGGCGGCCAGGTGGTGGTGAATGTGGTATTGCCCAAATTTCTCATCGATGAACTCACAGGAAACAGGGAGATGGAGCGCCTGCTGCTGTTCGGAGGCCTGGTGGTTCTGGCCAACTTGTTTTTTGCCTGGATGAACCGTCTGATGAAGCGGTGCATGGATGTGCAGAATGTTTTTGTCAGCCAGAAAATGGAACAGCTGCTGGGAGAAAAAATAATGAGCCTGCCGTATATGCGGCTGGAGGAACCCTATTATCTGGATTTGAAGGAAAGGGCCTCTTTTGCCTTTGAGAACCAGCAGGCCATGCGGAACATGATTATCGGGCTGGCAGAACTGCTGCAGAAGGGCAGCACCCTGCTGGGGCTGACTGTCATCATGGTCACACTGAGCCCCGTGCTGGTGGCGGTGCTGCTGTTGCTGGTGGGACTTATGCTTCTGCTGCAGAAACGGCTTGCGGTATACCAGGGCAAAATACATGATATGATCCTGCCCCTGAACCGCAGGTACGGCTACTATGTGACCCGGGCCTTTGACGGGGAACTGCAGAAGGATATCCGGCTCTATGACATGGCCGGGATGATCGGGGAACGGGTGGACTGGTATAATCATGACATGACGAATACCTTTGACAGATTCCGGAAACAGGAAGGTTTTTTTCTGGGGCTCTATGGTGTGATCAATGATCTGCAGGCAGCTATTTCCTACGGATATGTGGGGCTGCGCGTGATCACCGACTGGTTCGGCGGGCGCATGGGTCTGGGCTCCTTTACCATGTATGTAAATGCGGCGGTGCAGTTTTCCACCAATATTACGGAATTTGGCCAGAGGGTCATCAATCTGCAGAAACTGCTGGGATATCTGGATCCCTTTATGGAGCTGATGGAATTGCCCGAGGAAGGCCGGGACGGGGAAGGCGTGGAACTGGAAGGGCCGGTGGAGAGCATTGCATTTGAAAATGTGGATTTTACCTATCCGGGTACGGAAAAGAAAGTGCTGGACCAGGTAAGCTTTTCCGTGAAAAAGGGGGAGAAAATTGCCGTGGTGGGTTTAAACGGCGCGGGAAAAACCACCCTGATCAAACTGCTGTGCCGTCTGTATCAGCCCCAGTCCGGCCGGATTCTGGTAAACGGAAGGGATATTACGGAATACGGACACGGGTCCTATATGCGCCAGCTGGCAGCGGTGTTCCAGGATTACCGGCTGCTTGACATTACCATAGGGGAAAATATCAGCTGCCGGGCCCCGGGGGAAGATGAGGGGACAGTGAAGAAGCTGGTGTCCCAGGTGGGGCTGGCAGAAAAAATGGAAGAACTGCCCAGGGGGATTTCCACGCTTCTGGGCAGGGAATACGACGAGGAGGGGACGGAACTGTCCGGCGGCCAGCAGCAGAAAGTTGCCATTGCCAGGGCGCTTTACAAAAATGCGTCCCTGATCATCCTGGATGAACCTACCAGCGCGCTGGATCCCCTGGCAGAAGCGGAGATTTATGAGAACTTTAATGAACTGGCCGGCGGAAGGACGGCGCTCTATATCTCCCATCGCATGTCATCCAGTGTGTTCTGTGACAAGGTGCTGGTGATTGACGGAGGAAGGGTGGCAGATTTTGCGCCCCATGAGGAACTGATGAAAAAGGAAGGAAGCCTGTACCAGAGGATGTTCCATGCCCAGGCCGAAAATTATGCCTGAAAAAAGGGACAGCCTTTTGGGGGAGGGTTTTGCATTTTCCTGACACAGGAGGGAATTGACTACCGGCTGCCGGAATTCCGGAAAAAGGACGGCACCACCAGAATCCGCTATCTGTGGGACCAGACCCTGATGCCCACGGAAGGAAACGGGGAACCGGGAGCCGGTGGGGAGGAAGAAAGGGATCTCACCCGGGAGAGCATGACCCGCCGTCCGCCGGAAGGATTCGGCATGGGCGTGGAATTCGATGCGGAACAGATCAACCGGGCGCTGGGCGCATCGGATGCGCAGCAGCAGTCAGCCCTATTGCCCAGCGTGGACACCAGCGGCCACGGAACGGCCGTGGCGGGGATTGCGGCGGGACATTCCTCCTCATACGACGGTGTGGCCACGGGAGCGGATCTGCTGGTGGTGAAGCTGGGGCTGCCGGATGTGAATTCTTTTCCCAGGACAACGGAGGTCATGCGGAGCATTACCTACAGCATCCGGAAAGCCATGGAACTGCAGATGCCCGTGGTGATCAATTTAAGCTTCGGAAATACCTACGGTGCCCATGACGGCAGCTCGCTGCTGGAACGTTTCCTGGACAATGCCGCGGAAATAGGGCGCACTGTCATATGCGTGGGCAGCGGCAATGAGGGAAACAGCGGGGGACATCTGGCGGGCAGTCTTCTGGAAGGGAAAAATGCAGGTACGGGAACCGTGGCCAGCCGCTCCGAAATTTATGTGGCGCATCCGGTGTCGGCAGAGTTGGCTGTGGCGGAATATGAGCGCACGCTGAATGTCCAGCTGTGGAAAAATTATTGTGATACCTACCGTATTTTTCTCCGTTCTCCCGGAGGCCAGGAAACACAGCTGCCGGAACTGGTCAATGGGGGAAAATATACACTGCAGATGGAGCAGACAAATATTCTGGTGTACTTCGGGGAACCTGCCCCTTATGCGGTGGCGGAAGAAATCTATTTTGAGATGCTGCCCCTGGAAGGGAATTACATTAACAGCGGGGTGTGGACCATCCGGCTGGAACCCGTGGAAGTGGTCACAGGGAGGTATTATTTTTACCTTCCTTCTTCTGCTGTGCGCAGCAGCGGAACAAGGTTTTACCGCTCCACGCCGGAAGTGACGCTGACAATTCCATCCACGGCGGCAAAAGTCATTTCCGTGGGCGCCTACGACAGTACCTATGAGGCTTATGCGGATTTTTCCGGAAGAGGGTATGCGGATGCAAACCGTACCATAGGCGTGGTGGCGGCAGGCCTTGCCAAACCGGACCTGGCGGCCCCGGGGGTGGGGATTGTGGCGCCGGACATTTACGGGAATTATTCCCCTTTTACCGGCACTTCCTTTGCCACGCCCCTGGTGAGCGGCAGCTGCGCGCTTCTGATGGAATGGGGGATCGTGAGAGGGAATGATCCATTTCTGTACGGGGAGAAAGTAAAAGCGTATCTGCGGGCCGGAGCCCGGGCCCTGCGGGGGGAAAATGTTTACCCCAATGACCGGGTGGGCTGGGGAGGTCTGTGCGTAGCCACAAGCCTGCCAGGCTGAGGTGCCGGATGATCCTGCAGATTACCCTTTTGTGTGCAGGATTAACCGGTGCGTACGGAAAAATATCAAGTTGCCACTTCGTGCATATAATTGATAGTGATAAAAATGCATTATCAGGCAAGTTCTGATAAGAATGAGGTGGTTTCAATTGAACAATTTTGATGCAGACTGGAAATTCAATCCACCGAATCTGTTCGGCACGAGAAATTCTGACAGAAACCGGAATCAGAATACGGCCCGGCCCTCCCCGGATTGTGCAGATGAGACAAATACTGTCATTTCAGATGATTTCCAGTATAAAAGTAATGAGGAACCTGAGGAATATAATCCTTCTTGTTATTGTGAAGCTGGGATGATGGAATCAGGGAGAATGCCGGGGCCGCCCGGCATTTTTTGTGAGCGCGGGGAAACCGGACCGATGGGCCCCAGAGGCGAGCCCGGACCGCCGGGATGTCCCGGCGAACGCGGAGAAACCGGCCCCCAGGGAGTTACGGGCCCCCAGGGTCCCCAGGGTGCTACCGGTCCGATGGGTCCAAGAGGAGAACCGGGGGTACGCGGGCCGGCGGGGCCGCCCGGCTATCCGCAAAACAGCATCTTTGCAACATTTTCGGGCCAGGATCTGATTATTCCGGAAAGCGCAGGTTTCCCCCTTAAAACGGAGATCCCGGATATATCCGGAAATATATCCCTCTGCAATCATTGCTCTCTGGATCTGGCTCCCGGATATTATGCCATCAGTTATTATATATCCGCAGTGATAAAAAGGCATGGTTTTATAAAGTTTACCCCTGTGGTTAATAACTGTAAGCAGGCCGGTTACGGAGCATGTGTAAAAGCGTCAAAGCAAAAGCAGATGCCCGTGATATGGAGATATTTTATTATGGAAGTACCAGTCAGGTCCACGCTGTTTTTTTCATGGCTTTCTACGGCGGGTCCCGCCAGGGCAGACATGTATCTGACAATAGAAAAACTTTACAGATAGGGAGGGGAGAATATGGCCACAATAAGCCTTTGCATGATTGTCAAAAATGAGGAAATGCATATTGCGCGCTGTCTTGACAGTATGGCAGACCTGGTAGATGAAATCATAATTGTAGATACCGGTTCCACGGACCGGACAGTGGAAATCGTGTCTGATTATACAGACAAGGTGTATTCCTATTCCTGGAAGGATGATTTCGCAGATGCCAGAAATGCGTCTTTTTCCAGGGCAGTAATGGATTACTGTATGTGGATGGATGCGGATGATATTCTGGAAGCATCGGAAAGGGATAAATTTTTACAGTTAAAGCAGACACTTTCCGCTGATGTGGATATTGTAATGATGAAATATCATACTTCTTTTGATGAAGCGGGCCGGCCTTCGTTTTCCTATTTCAGGGAAAGATGGATTCGGAATTGTGCGAAATACCGATGGACAGGTGCCGTCCATGAAGTGATCCCCCCTGATGGCAGGGTGGTGTATTCCGATATCGCGGTCTGTCACAAAAAAGTGGGGGCGGGGGATCCTGACCGGAATCTGAAAATATACCAGAAGATGATTGCGGCTGGAAAGTATCTGGAGCCGAGACAGCAATATTATTATGGACGGGAACTATATTATCACAGGCAATATAGGGAAGCCATTTCTGTGTTTGAAGAATTCCTGCTCTCGGCAGAGGGCTGGATCGAAAATAAAATAGAAGCATGTTCTGTCTGTGCCGACTGTTATTACCGGCTGGGGGAGGAACAGGCTGCGCTGAGCACGCTTTTACGTAGTCTGGGTTTCGATCTGCCAAGAGCCGAACTGTGTTGTGAAATTGGGAAGTATTTTCTGGAACACGGAAACTTCCATAATGCCATTTTCTGGTATGAGACGGCACTGAATACGCCTAAAAAAGAACATTCCGACGGGTTTATTCTGCCGGACTGTTATGACTATGTCCCTTTTTTACAGCTGTGTGTGTGCTATGACAGAATGGGGGAGCGGCAAAAAGCGAAGGAATACAATGAGAGGGCCGGAAGCTGTAAACCCTATTCCCAGGCATATCTTTATAATAAAAGATATTTTGACAGTCTGTAAATTCTCCGGGATGTATTTGAAATTTAACTGGCGGAACAAGGGAGACATTTGGGCGATTGTTTTCGACAAAAAGTAACGTTTTTCGTTCTGGCACATAAGCTATCTGTATAAAAGACACTCTTTGAGAGGCTTTATACAAATCATAGGAGGATGTGTTTCAGATGAATCAGAACAATGGACGTAACTGTTGTCAGAATCAGTGCCATACCCCTTGTTGCGAACGCGGTCCGGCGGGACCGAAAGGGGATCCGGGTCCCATGGGTCCTCAGGGGATGAAAGGGGATACCGGATGTCCGGGCCCCAAGGGGGACAAAGGAGATCCCGGCCCTATGGGGCCACAAGGGATTCAGGGGATTCCGGGTGCAAGGGGGCCCAGGGGAAATACAGGGCCGGTGGGTCCTACCGGAAATACCGGACCCAGGGGCTGCGCAGGACCCAGGGGTTATGCAGGACCGCAGGGGATTCAGGGAATACAGGGGGTCCGCGGTGATGTGGGCCCGAAAGGGGATCCGGGATGTGAAGGGCCGAAAGGAGACATGGGTCCTCAGGGACCGGCAGGTCCGGTGGGTCCTGCAGGTCCTGTAGGCCCTCAGGGAGATATCGGTCCACAAGGACCCAGAGGTATCCCGGGTCCTGCCGGACCAACAGGTCCAACGGGATCTATGGGTCCGCAGGGTGTGACCGGTCCGCAGGGGATTCAGGGTGTGACCGGTCCCATCGGAGTCCAGGGCCCCAAGGGCTGCCCGGGAGATGAAGGACCTATGGGCCCCACGGGAGCTGACGGAGCAACCGGAGCAACCGGCCCTACGGGAGCAACTGGCCCTATAGGAGCAACGGGTCCCACGGGAGCGGACGGAGCGACGGGAGCAACTGGCCCTACAGGAGCAACCGGTCCCACGGGAGCTGACGGAGCAACCGGAGCAACTGGTCCTACCGGAGCGGACGGAGCAACCGGAGCAACTGGCCCTGCAGGAGCAACTGGCCCCACGGGAGCAGACGGAGCGACCGGAGCAACTGGCCCCACGGGAGCTGACGGAGCAACTGGCCCTATAGGAGCAACGGGTCCCACGGGAGCAGATGGAGCGATAGGAGCAACTGGCCCTACCGGAGCAACGGGTCCCACGGGAGCAACTGGTCCCACGGGAGCGGACGGAGCAACCGGAGCAACTGGCCCTACGGGTCCCACGGGAGCGGACGGAGCGACCGGAGCAACCGGCCCTACCGGAGCAACTGGCCCCACCGGCCCCACTGGTGTTGCAGGTACGGGGGCAATTATTCCGTTTGCGTCAGGAGTGCCGGTTTCACTGACAACAATTGTCGGGGGCCTTGCCGGCCTGCCAGCCTTTGTTGGTTTTGGCAGCAGTGCGCAAGGACTTACACTGCTGGGATCCACAATTGACATCACAAATGCCAGCGGAACACTTTCAAACTTTGCATTCCAGGTTTCCCGTGCCGGCATCATTACCGCGTTCAGCGCATTTTTCAGTACAACAGCGGCGCTTTCCCTGGTAGGTTCCACTGTCACGGTAAATGCGCAGATCTATCAGTCCGCAACGCCAAACAATGTTTTTTCTCCGATTGCGGGAACACTGATCAGCCTGTCACCGGCGCTGTCCGGAATTTTGTCCGTGGGAACCTTGCTGAACGGTTCGCTTACGGGACTCAATATTCCGGTAACGGCCCAGACAAGATTAATGCTGGTATTTTCGGCATCAGCCAGTGGACTGTCTTTGGTCAACACCGTTGCGGGATACGCAAGCGCCGGTCTGAGCATCAACTAATCAAATGATACTGGCAGAGTCAAAATACCTTTTGATCCCAACATCATAACAAAGGAAAATAAAATCCCGGAGGTCTCGTCATTGAGAACCTCCGGGATTATTTATGGGGCTTATAATCGCACCGTTTTGGGACAGGGTGACGCCATAATGTGCCGGTTCAAATTCTGCCCGGGAGAGATTTACCCCAAGCAAGTCTATGCCGGGAAGCAGTTCAAGGGCGGAAATACACCTGCAGGCGTCAATATCCCAGACGTACAGGGTATTGGAGGCTCCGCAGACACAGTATTTTCCATCCGGAGAAAGCGTTGTGGAATGGATCCAGTCATTCTGCGCAATGACCTGCGCGGTTTTTTCACCCTTATGCCATATGGCAATATCATTGCATGTACCCAGAACCATATGGGCCATGTCAGGTGTGACGGAAATCGCGTTGATCTGATCATCTGCCAGCATGCTGTGCCGGCCTGCCGGTTTCCAGCTAAGCGGTGTCTCTTTGCCGGAGAAAATATCGATCCTCCGCAGGCATCCCGATTCATGGATGTGATTGTATGACACAAAAAGGCTTTTGCCATCAGCAGACAGAGCCATGACGGAATAGGAGACATCTGGCAGGATATGCGGTCCTTTTTCACTTGTGAGATCCCATAATAAAACATGCTCCTGCTGTCCCTGACTGTCCTGGCGGGTGGAGCAGGCGCACCAGCGTCCATCCGGTGTGACTGCGGCCGACAGAAACCACATGTCGCAAAGTTTCCTGGAATTTATTTTTTTTCTGGTTGCCATGTCCCATGTCTGTACGATTCCGTATTTGGATACGGCAATGCACTGGCGGCCATCTTCCGAGACTGTCAATGCATATATGTGCGGGCATGGATCTTCCATAAAGCCCGCAAGACGTCCCTGGCGAATGTCCCAGATACGCACCAGGCCATCGCTTGAAGCACTGACACATTGCCGGCTGTCAGGTGTGATGGCCACCGCTGAAATAGAGATATAGCCATCTTCCACATCACATATTTTTTCATATGTCTCCAGGTTCCAGACATTCAGCGAATCATCCGCACAGATGCACCGGCGGTTATCCGGTGAAATAATTGTTTCGCCGGAGGCATGTTCCAGAGTGCCGAGAAGCTGTTCGTTCATCAGATCCCAGACCTGGGTATGACCGGTAAAAGAGACCAGACACTGGGTTCCGTCCGGCAGCAAAGTTATGCCAACCGGCTCTTTCGCAGACGGTATGGGGATGCTTTTTACGCATTTCAGCTTTTCCAGGCTCAGAATCTGCAATGTGTGGTCCGGGCAGAGTCCCACAATATTACGGTTATCTGCCGTGATGGCCAATGCCAGGAAGATAACTTCTCGGAATCTCAATGAATGTGATTCTAACTGAAAATTGACAACTGAAT